>Ga0105044_10000201_pt1 | contig 69188 bp, 63 predicted proteins | sample MAT01_FD_78092 | JGI IMG/M metagenome (GOLD analysis project Ga0105044, IMG submission 78092) | Freshwater microbial communities from Lake Fryxell liftoff mats and glacier meltwater in Antarctica - MAT-01 | ecosystem: Environmental > Aquatic > Freshwater > Ice > Liftoff microbial mat | place...
AATCTTGCAAAAAGGGCGCTTCCAAGATCTTTCGGAAATTGTAAAGGCGTATCGGCATCAGTTAAATGAATCCTTAGGGTATTTAAAAGTGCGTTTAATAACTGCGGTACCTTTAGATTCTTCAGTTAAAGCTATTTTGCAGGAAAAATTAGAAAAAACTTATCAAAAGAAAGTGATGATTACTGAGAAAATTGATACGCACCTTATTGGGGGAGGGGTATTGCTAATAGGGAATCAAATGATAGATTTTAGCATTAAAAATAAGCTAGAAAATCTTAAAGAGGATTTGCTGTCGATCCATGTCTAATTCTCTTTAATGCAGGAGATAGAGAATGCGCTTAAAACCCGAAGAAGTTGCTTGGGCAATTGAACAAGAAATTAAGAATTATAATGACGATAGTGCCCTTGAATCTGTGGGATACATTCTTCAATTGGGGGATGGAATTGCCCGTGTATGGGGTTTAGAGGATGTCATGATGTCTGAATTAGTTGAATTTTCCAATGGCACAATGGGCATGGTTTTAAATCTGGAATCTGACAGCGTCGGTATTGTGCTTTTTGGAACTGATGAAGGTCTAAGAGAGCATGATATTGTAAAAAGAACGGGAAAAATTTCCTCTGTACCGGTTGGAGAAGCTTTACTTGGGCGTGTGGTAGATCCTTTAGGCAAGCCGCTAGATGGAAAAGGGCCCATTGTGACCGATCAATTTCGCTTCATAGAACACAATGCTCCTAATGTCGTCGAAAGACAGCCTGTTAATGAACCTATTCAAACTGGTGTTAAGGCAATCGATTCGATGATTCCGATTGGTAGGGGACAGCGTGAGCTCATTATTGGAGATAGGCAGACTGGAAAAACAACCATTATTCTTGACACAATCATTAATCAAAAAGATAAAGATGTTTACTGTATTTACGTCGCTATCGGTCAAAAAGATTCGACGATCTCAAGAGTTGTTTCCATATTAGAAGAACACGGCGCTATGGCTTATACTACTGTTATTGTGGCCTCTGCAGCGGATCCAGCGCCACTCCAATACATCGCTCCCTATTCAGGGGCGGCTATGGGTGAATACTTCATGTATAATGGAAAACATGCTGTGTGCTTTTATGATGACCTTTCCAAGCACGCCCAAGCGTACCGGCAGCTTTCATTGCTTTTGAGACGTCCTCCGGGACGTGAAGCTTACCCGGGCGATATCTTCTATTTGCATTCCAGACTTTTAGAAAGGGCTGCTAAATTGAACAATGAATTAGGTGGAGGGTCTCTGACAGCTCTGCCAGTCATTGAAACTCAAGCGAATGATGTCACAACCTATATTCCGACAAATGTGATTTCAATTACGGATGGTCAAATCTATTTAGAATCAGATTTGTTTTATGCGGGTGTTCGCCCTCCTATCAACGTGGGAATTTCAGCTTCAAGGGTCGGTAGCAAGGCTCAAACTAAAGCCATGAAGAAAGTGGCTGGAAGTTTGCGATTGGATCTGGCGCAGTATCGTGAATTGGCGGCGTTTACTCAATTTGGTTCTGAATTGGATGAACGCACCCAAGCACAACTTAAGCGCGGCGAGGCCATGGTGGAGATCCTTAAGCAGGATAAATTTCGACCCTACTCCCTTGAAAAAGAGGTGATGATTATCTTCGCCGGTACTGAAGGCTATTTAGATGACATCCCAGTTCACTTAATTAAAAAATTTGAAGGTGAATTCTATGAGTTTATGGAAAGGGAATTCAACGAGGTGCCGCGTGTAATCGCTCAAACAAAAAATCTCGAGCAAAAACAGATCGATCAGTTGAAGGAAGCCCTTACTAAATTTAAACAGATATTTAAGTCACAAAACGGTTTATGAGCACACTAAGAGACATTCGAACACGCTTAAGATCGGTGGAAAATATCAAAAAAATCACCGATGCCATGGAGAAAGTTGCCGCTGTCCAGTTACGCCGGGCGCAAGGCAAAGCAGAACAGTCACGTCCTTATATTTCGAAGATTAAAGAAATCATTGAAAAACTTGCTGCGGGTGATTCTGCACATCCTTTATTCGAACATCGAGAAGTTAAAAAAACTGGTTTAGTAATTATTTCTGCTGATAGAGGACTTTCAGGTTCTTATAACACGAATATTCTGACAACAGCAGACAATTTTTTAAAGCAATATAGCCCAAATAATATCGAGCTGATTCTTTTTGGGAAGAAAGCTTTAGAGTATTACAGGTCTAGAAAATGGCCGATTCGCTATGAGTCAACAAACTGGGGCGGGAAGCTCTCTTTTCATCAAATCAAAATTTTTACAAATCAACTGGTGCATTGGTTTTTGGAGGGAGAGTTTGATGAAGTGTGGCTTATCTATACTCACAACATTACCTTGATGAATCGAAAGGTTATTTTAGAGAAATTTTTGAATCTAAAAAAACCAAAAACAGAAGAAAAAACAGAATTACTAAATTACATTTTTGAGCCTAATGTCGATGAAATTCTGGCAGAAATATTGCCGCAATATTGTGTGACACGCATTCATACAGCCCTAAATGAAGCCTTTGCCTCAGAACTAGCTGCCCGTGTCATGGCTATGCAAATTGCAAGTAAGAACTCGACCGATCTCATCGAGAGCTTAACTTTAGTTAAAAATAGAGTGAGACAAGAAGCAATTACTAAAGAAATGTTGGAAATCTCGTCAGGTGCTGAAAGATAAAAGGAAATTATAATGGCTACAGGAATCGTTAGACAAATTGTTGGTCCAACAATAGATATTGAATTTCCGGCGGAGGAGTTCCCAAATATTTTGAATGCAATCAAAATTCAAGATAAAGAAAGAAACATTCACGTCGTTGCCGAAGTGGCTATGTACTTGGGAAATAATTTGGTAAGATGCATTTCGTTATCTTCCACGGAAGGTCTTGTGAGGGGAATGGAGGCCATCGATACAAGAGGTCCAATCACAGTTCCCGTAGGTCCTGAAACTTTGGGCAGGATCATTAACTTGCTCGGAGAGCCGATAGATAACTTAGGGCCTATAACCTCCGCAATCACTTCATCCATCCATAAAGCTCCACCTGCTTTTGAAGATCAAGAAATTAAAGTCTCGATTTTTGAAACAGGGATTAAGGTGATCGACTTAGTCTGTCCTTTCCCTAAAGGAGGCAAAGTTGGGCTTTTTGGAGGGGCTGGAGTTGGTAAATCCGTCATTGTGATGGAACTTATTCGCAATATTGGCGTGCAGCATGGAGGCTTTTCTGTATTCTGCGGTGTAGGAGAAAGGACTCGCGAAGGCAACGATCTATGGTTAGAAATGAAGGATTCGGGAGTGCTTGCCAAAACAAGTTTAGTATTTGGTCAGATGAATGAACCCCCTGGTGCTCGTTTAAGGGTAGCCTTGACAGGTCTTGCGATGGCCGAATATTTCAGAGATACGGAACATCAAGATGTGCTGCTTTTCATCGATAATATCTTTAGATTTATTCAAGCCGGATCAGAAGTATCGGCATTATTAGGGAGAATGCCCTCGGCCGTTGGATATCAGCCTACTCTAGCCACAGAAATCGGGACATTGCAAGAAAGAATTACTTCAACTAAATCAGGTTCTATTACATCTGTACAAGCTATCTATGTACCCGCTGACGATTATACAGATCCTGCCCCTGCCAGCTTGTTTACGCACCTTGACGCTTCAACTACACTTTCACGTCAAATTGCTGAAATGGGGATCTATCCTGCTGTCGATCCCCTCACTTCAACTTCAAGGATCCTGGATCCGCATATTTTAGGAGAAGAACACTATAACGTGGCTTTACAAGTCCAAAGATTGTTGCAACGTTATAAAGATTTGCAAGATATTATTGCAATTTTGGGAATTGAGGAACTTTCAGAAGAGGATAAGCTCATTGTTGGAAGAGCACGCAAAATCCGCAATTTTCTTTCTCAGCCTCTTTTTGTCGCTGAAGCCTTTACAGGAAAGCCAGGTAAGTATGTCAAACGTGAAGAGACAATTAAAGGCTTTAAAATGATTGTAGAGGGAGAAGTTGATGATATCCCGGAACAAGCTTTTTATATGGTGGGGCCTATAGAGGATGTTTTTGAAAAAGCTAAGATGCATAAACGTTCGGAGATAAAACCATGTATCATCTCTTCATAGTCACACCTGAAAAAATCGTTTTTGATGACTTTGTGAGCTCCTTGATTGCTCCTGGAACATTAGGTTATCTTGAAATTCTAACGGATCACGCTCCAATCATTTCCTCCTTAAAAACCGGTAAATTAATCATTACAGATAAAGATCAAAAAAAATGGTTTTGGGCAATTTCAGAAGGTTTTTTAGAGATGTCTAAAAATAAAGCAACTGTCTTGGCTGAAGCGGTTGAAATTGCATCGGAAATTGATCTCAAAAGAGCCGAAGCAGCTATGAAAAAAGCTCGTAAGAGACTGATGGCAAAAGATAAAGAAATTGATATCGAACGCTCTAAAAAATCGTTACATCGAGCAGAAAACCGCATGAAACTAGCTCGCGAAAACAATGAGGCTTCTAAACGTTAGGATTGGCATTTACATTCTTTTGAATAAGTAGCGCAAGTTTTTCGATAAATCGATTAACAGTTTTTTGAGGCACCAACTCTTTTTTACCATGAGGTTCTACTATTGTAACTGCACCTCCTTTTGGAAAATGGAGCGTATGATGACTGCCACGTCGAATTTCTTTTACCAGCCTAGCCTGTTCTAGAGGCATTTCCTTTAAAAGATCTTGCGCAATCTTGACTACATATTTATACTTTTTTGCCGCTGTGACTTTAAAGGCTTCAAAGTCTTGCTCCACTTTTGTGGAATGCGAACAATGCTTCTTTTTTTGAAGCTGAGCTTTTGCTGTCTTTTTACCTCTACGTGAGGAAGTTCTTCTTTTACCTTTTTCTTTAGTGCCGTCGATGACAGATTTATGAGCCTTATTCCATTCTGCCTCAATTTCCTTGTCAGATGGGGAAGAAATTTTATGCTTGATCTGTTCTTCTAATTGAAGGCTAATTTCTTCAATAGAGCTACCTAATTCAGATTCAATGTAACCAAGCAACAACAATGCGTTTTCTCGGTGTTCAGCCTCCGTAGAATAAGACTGTGAAATTAAATCCTGAATGAGAAAATAGCAAAATTCTTCCTTTTCAGAGTCAATATCAGGGGTAGGAATAAAGAAGGTGTCGGAAATTGTTTTATCCTTATGGAATTTCTCAATTTCATTCTGCAATAATAAAAGTAAACTTTGTGTGCCTAAGTGAGCTGAATCCAAATTCGATTGAATTGTTTTTGAAGAGGCATAGAAAGGAGCAGCCGTATTTCCGCCATAGTATCCTCTAGTATTGACGCGTGTTTCACCAATAGAATGTTTAGTCATTTCTAATAGAAAGCCGTTTGCAGAATTTAGCTTGCCTTCTTCAAAGATAAAAACCTTACCACAACAGAATTCAGGAGGTTGAAAAATTTGTTCACCGTAATGAATGTAGATGATTTCTAGTGGAGCGAAAGGACAAAATGGTACAGGGACAAATCCTTGAGAATCTTGGGTGAACGCTAAAGCTCTTTCATCATCTATTTTTAAAACTCTTATACCTGTCACCCCTAAGCATTCTACAGGTTTTGCAATGGTTACTGCTAGATTAATGAACCGTTGGAAAATTAAAAAAAGCGGATGGATATTTTCTTGGTAGGCTTTTTGATTGAGTTCGTGCCCTTGATTAGTGCCGCAGTACATTCTATAGTTTAAGTTATAATTTTCGATACTAGTTTTTTCCGCATGCGTATTGAATAGCGTGGCAACTTCCCAGCAGCTTTTAATAAATAATTTTTCTTGTTTTTGGTATAGAATAGTTTTTTTAGAGGTTTGGTAGCGATAAAGGTAAGTGTAACTTTGCCATAATCTGTCCACCGGGCTATCTAGCAGTTTCGGAAAATTTATCGTGGTAAAAGTTTGAAATTTATTGAAATCTTCTTGAGAAACTACAGTGGAGCCATTTTCTTGCTGCTGGAAAGTTGAGAGGGTTCTTCTAGCTAGAAGGTCGGCTGCAGAGTGTTTCTCCATGAGGCGAGGAGGTTTTTTTTCTTGGCTGCTATTTTCAGATTCGGGGATTTGGTCCGCATATAAAGAACCTTTTTTAGAGATAATAAGAGGAATTTGTTCGCCGGTCAGAAAAACTTTTTGAGAAGATGTGGTTGGTTCTAACATAGTTGCCTTTTATGAATAATTTAATTAATAAAATTGCAAATTTGTTATTAAAAGTCGAGCGCTACTTTAACAGTCGTAATTTTAAATATAGTTTAAAATTTGTTTAAGAATTTTTTCACACTTGGATGCTGAAATATAAGTAACTCTGGCATGTGGTTCTGCATCAATTCTAGCCCATAAAACATCTTGTAAAGTTTTTCTCATTGTCGTTTGTGAAGCCACCCCTTGAAGCCATCTTGCTAAGCCAACTTCATTGGCTTCAATTTTAAAAAATACACCTGAAATTTCATGAGGTTTGGCGGAATGACTGTTCCAAACTGAAAAAGAGCCCACAGGGTAAGCTGGGATAGATTCTGCATAGATTTCATGATAACCTATTTTAACGGTCAGGGGCATAATGTCACTCATCAGGTTTATGGCTAATTCAAACTAAATTTTTATAGTTATAAACTGGTGTGAGATAATTTGAAAGTCTTACTTATCAGCACAAGAAGGGTCTTGTTTTAGAGTGATTAGCTCAACCCATAATTGATGCCGCCATTCATCTAAAATATGGTTTCCAGACCAAAGCTGAGCCTTATAAGTGAGAATCCCTTTTTTTTCACAGTACTCCTCGTTAAGCAGCGAGTAGATGTATATCCCTGTCGGCTTAATAATTTCAATTAACTCGGTCTTTTCTGTGTGATCATAAAAACGCAGTTTCAAAGAAAGCTTTAAGTCACTCATTTTTCCTAGATGTACAGGAATGTGCCAGTTCACCAACAGGCGTTGTCCGATAGGTGGATTCCACAAGCGAGGATCAGGGGTGCGTACATGGTAGCTGGCTAAATTTTCATGACTTAAAAACTCAGTTTGGACTGTGAGAATCTGTCTTGTACAGCCAAAAAAAAGAAACAAGCTTAAAAAACAGTAAGCTCTAATGTTGACGAGACTGTTTGTATTCATTAATGTGCAGCCAGGTTTTCTTGAAAAATTCCTGAAAGCTGACTTTGGCCCCACATTAAAAGCTGTTCAGTTAAATTCCAGCCCAAGCATGGGTCTGTAATTGAAACTCCGTAGCTTAGCTTTGAAATATCGGAACATAAATCTTGGCAGCCGTCAAATAAATGACTTTCGAGAATAACTCCGCGGATACGAGAATTTCCTTCAACAAATTGTTGAATAACAGATTGAAAAACATCGATTTGTTTTTTAAAAATACGCTTAGAGTTGCCATGTGAGCAATCAACGATGATTCTGGCTGGCTGTCCTGTTTTTTCCAAAAAACCTAAAGCATTTTGAATAGATTCAGGATCGTAGTTCGATTGCGTGGTCCCTCCTCGCAAAACAATATGGGAATATAAGTTACCTTTGGCTTTAACCAGGGCACTAACTCCCGATCCATTTATCCCGATCACATTTTGAGGTTGGGCTGCCACAGCTGCACCGTAGGCTGCAATTTCTATATTTCCGTCAAGACTGTTTTTAAAAGCAATCGGCATGGGAAGATTTGAAGCCAGTTGACGATGGATAGAGGAGGCTGAAGTTCGGGCTCCAATACATCCCCATGAAATTAAATCTTTGAAAAAATATGAACAAACAGGCGTCATAAATTCCGTAGCGATAGGGATCTCTAAGGATGTTAGCTCTAAGAGAAGTTGCCGTGTTAAATGGATCCCTGCATGAATGTCTTCTGAACCATCAAGCCAAGGGTCATGCATAAATCCTTTCCATCCAAAACCAGTGCGCGGTTTTTCAAAATGGACACGCATCACTATAAAAAAAGTATCAGATAAGGTTTGTTGGAGATGTTTTAATTTAATGGCATATTCTCTGATGGCTGTGATATCGTGAACAGAGCAAGGACCGACTATTAAAAGCATCCTTGGATCATGGCCATCCAAAATTTGTTTGATTTGAAAGCGGCTAGCTTCGATAAATTCTAAATTTGGCATGGATGGAGGCAATTTTTGAAGTTGCTCAAGAGGTGAAGGAAGGATTACATGTGCTTCTTCTGACATATGAGAATGAAGTCCTAATATTAAGTGTGTCTGTGAGTTTTCTATCATAGCAAACTTCACGATTTTAATCATCGAAACACGAGTTATTTTGATGGAAAACATTTGGCAGATCGTTGATGCAATAGTGGATGATTATCGCACTTTTGTCCAACACGAACCCTTCCCTGAGCTGAAATGGGAAATTACAAATGAAAGCCAAACAAGCGAGGGCTACGAAGCTGCATGTCTTCCTCGGACCATCCATATTAAGGCTCCGAATCCACTCTCGTTAGCTTACGCGATTAGCCGTCTTAAAATAGCGGCCAAAAGCAAACACTATAACGATTTTTTGGGTAAATGCACGCCTCGTTTTAAGCTAAGACCCCTATGGCTTGAATGTGAGGTGTATTTTAAAGTGACTGATCACTTTGGAGTGATGCTTCCAAAAAGCTGTGCCTCTCTTTTAGAAGACCCCTCCAATTTGAAGCATCTCTCGATGCGCATGATTAGTTTAGGCTACAATGCCCTCATATTTGGCGCTCGCGAAATATTTGCAATCCAGAACGAAGATTCATTGCCAGGATCTTCATTAAAAATGCTTTTTGACTTGATTCGTAGTGTTGGGCTAAAAATTATCGTTAAGGCTAAATTCACAAAAAATCTGCAAACAAACATTCAAGGTGAATTTGAAAACTTTTTAAAGTCTCTCCCCCCGTTTGATTTTCTTTTTTATGAAGCAGAGTCGTTACTTTCATCTCTCTGCAAGCCTCATGAACAGCGGGAAATGACTTCGTTGGATCAAGCTCTATACGAAGTTGAATTTTTGGAAAATTTATTGAGTGATCAAGCAGGGCTGCTCTATTTTGTGTCCGCCCATGATCTTGAAAACGCCAAGCAGCAGTCAGTTTGGATCCCTCTTCTATGTGATTCTGTTGGAAATCAAACCATCATTGCTTTTCCCGCGGTTGCAGGAGATGTTTTAGGGGATTATTTACCCTCACACCCACTTTGGAATGAATTAAGGCAATCACCTGAAGCTTCAGCGACAGCATTAATGCCGATACTAAACGCGGGCGGAATCAAGCAAGGGGAAGGATTATGGCCTGTTTTAACTTATGATTTAATTGATCGCTATTCTCCCAGATGCTACGGACATCAATTTGCTGGAATTATTTCATTAGCGAAGCAATTGCCGAAACAAGGTTCTCTTTTAGATTGTTCCCTATGGATTTCGGCTCAGGCTGGGTGGTGTGAAATTCCAAGTAGTTTATTAGTTGAAACCTGGTTCCAAGCGTTTAAGTGCGATTTAAATTATATTGAAATGGGCGACTTTTGGAAAAAAAATCGAGAAATTAGTCTGGAATTAAGTCGCATGAATTCTTTAATCAGCCAAGAAAATAAAAACTCAGTTTCGCACGATGAGTGTCGCTTTTTTGCTGAAAGCATTCTGGCTAGATTGAACTATTTAGAGCAATCTTTGAAAAAAAATCATAAAAAATCTTTGGCCTACCCATCTATTCTCGCAGATCAATGCACCTATTTTATTCGTGATGGTAGAAGAATCGTTTTACTTTTTCTCCAATCTTTCAATGCTCCTTTAGGAAATATTCCTAAGGAAGACGGGCAAGCATCTTTTTGGACTCATCTACAAGAGGGCACAGGTCAGGGGTTAAAGAATGGTCTCAAAATCCATTTTTTAGACAAGCCAAATTCTGGAGCCCAAGGAAGTACAATGCATTCGATTTACCAAGAAAACCGCACATTTCTTTAACGTATTATTCCATTTTATAGTTGAATTTTATTACAATTTCCTGTATGATTGAATAAATTTATATGAGGAATTGTTATGCTTTCTAAGTTAATTCGATCAAAACTAGTTACATTAAATGATGCGGAAAAAATTTTTGAAACCGCGCGCGCCTTACCAATCGGAAGAAAGGGGCGTAAATTTGAACTGGTAATTGATGGGAAAAAATACCAATTCACGATGCACAGTATGCTAAAGTTTGTTGAAACATTAGTTAAAAAAGATCCAGCAACTTCTCCCCTTAATTCAAAAAGCTTGAGATTCATTGGCGAGAAATTAACTGACATTGATAAGACCTCAACATCATTAGTAAAAAACTCAAAACGCTCGCAAAAAATCTTAACTGTTTTATGTCAATTTTTTGGAAATTTATTTCATGCTAGATTCGATAGAAAAAAACTTGAATCGTGGAAGCAAGCAAACTTACCTACAGGATCAACTACACCTGCTAAACCTGAAGAGCCGATTCCACCTGTCTCCAAAAGAACCAAACCCACCGGAATACCTACAGAGCCATTTGACGAAACTCCTGTTAAACCATTTGTTGAACCATTTGTCCAAATTCCTGTTGAACCGTTTTTTGAATCATTTATTCCTGTTGATCCGTTTGTCGAAATCCCTATTGAACCCCTTGCTGAACCAATTATTCCTGATCCAGTGCCAATCTCAATCCCTCCCGGAAAGGAAGCTGGTAGGGTATTAAAGGGGCAATTGATCCATTTTTATTTGAGCCAAGATGCAAGATTGCTTGATTTACAGGAAACTCTGAAAAAATCGCCTGAAAAAAAAGAGGCGATTAGAAAAGAGATCGTAAAAATCGAGAATAGCAATATTGAACGCAGTCGTTTTAAACAACATGACCATATGGGGTATTTAGGTTGTGTTTATAAAGATAGCATTGAAGTTTCAAATCTTTCGATTCAATTGGGGAAAACTGTCGCTGAAACTCGGGCAATATTATTCGGACAAACCTATGTGAAAATATTTAAAGGTCATCTTCCAGAAATCCTTGCATTTTTCAATTCAATCAATGGATGGGACGAATCGGAATTAAATAAATTACACCACCTAAATAATCATAAGGGTGGCCTGGATGTGAATGGGCTGTGTGAGTTAATGAAAAAAGCTCATAAAATTAATCCTGCTGCCATAGAAGTTTTAGAAAAAAAACTGGATCAGGCGGTTGCTGAGGAACTTAAAATAAACGTTTCAGATTTGGATGACTGGTTGCAAGATCTCGTGAATGAACAGCAGTTCAATGAAAGATTGACAATACTTGGCCAAGAGATGGTAGCTCCATCCAGTTTAGATTTTAAAAATTCCGTAAAAGATATCTTTGAAAAAAATAAAATCCCTAGTTTTATGTTCCCTGGTGCCATTTGGCATCATTTTACTATTGGTCAATCTGAGGTCTATGTTTCAGCAGAATCGCAGTGGAAGCTGTTTATTAATCCTCGTCCTTCAGAATTTTTGCCTACTTTAGATCGAGTTTTAAATGTTCTACGAAAAAACAATATTTCTTGTGATGGTAAAATTATTGGAAGTGATCAGGCTAAACGTCATTCCGAATTATCTGTATTAGAAGATCCTTGTGAACCAAAGTTTGTTCTCTATTTCAAAGGACAAAATGTTGAAGAAGAATTTAAAAAGGGAATGCAAATCCTAGAAGAGGAATTCAAAGATGCTGATGTGATTGCAGCTCCCAAAGGGAGAAGAAAGAGGCGTGATGGTAAATTTGAGGTTCAAAATGGACCTTCTTTTACTAAAAATAGAAACAACCTCATGTTCTATACTCAAGGAGGGTTTACAGAATCAGGCAGAGATAAGATTGTTTCAACTGCCACAGACCTCAATGAGGAACTTGCAAAGAAATTTGAAGGAGAAAATTTTTATTTACACAAAGGCTTTACAGATCCGCTTGCGAATTTGACTGTGAACACGATATCTCTCGAAGGTTTTTTAGATGAGTTAGAAACGCGAATTGATGCGATATATCGCCCCCTTCAACTTGTAAAGCTTCAAAATATGGTCAATCGTTTACGTCAGGAACAACCTTCTTCCACAGATACAGAAATAAGAATTCATCGGTTAGAAAAAGCAATTGATCACGCCACCAAAAATTTATCGATTAAGCGCCAACGGGCCATGATTCAAATGCTCGACTATAGAAGCGGCATGGGAGACATTCAAACTGCTTTTTCAAAAGCTTTTTTCAAAAAAATAAGTCCAGTTGAAGCAGAATTCAACAACAATCAAGCACGTATACAAGCTCAAGTTGAATATGTAGCGGCTCAGGCCCAAGCTAAAATTGCAGTTGTCGATCATTTCTTGTCAGCCGCATTGAAGGGTGAAATGCCCTCACATACTGATTTCAAAATTCTTATGGATGCGGTTCCACTTACTTTAAGAGATTTATTTTTTGCATCGCTTGGAGAAGAGAAAAAAATCGAATTATTTGAAAAAATACTTGGAGAAGCCGAAAGTAAATTAGCGGATTATTTTAAGAATAACCCAGCTGCTTTGGGTAAAAGTGGAAGTGACTTCACAGGATTGTGGAAGGGGTTTTTAAAAAAAATAGATGCTGACAACGTCAAGGATAAACTTTTTTTAAGATATAGAGAAAATAGAATCGGATTATTTAATGTATTTATGTTTAGATTCTTTTCTTATGATCAATCTTCAATAGGATGTCGTTTTGTTTCTAAAGAAGTTGCCGAGACCCTTTTTAACAAGGATGAGGAAACTTTTAAGTTTAGTGATTTAAAAGTGTCTTCTGAGTTTTTGGTTAATCATCTTCAAATTTTTAAAAGTAAGTTAGAATCTGTGCGTGATAGACAATTGAAACGCTTAGAAGCACTAAAGCAAGGAGAAGCTGTTTCCGTTCCTGTGTATTACCATACTGCGCCTCTAGAAGCTGCAGCTTCAATCACGGGGAGTGGGGTTGAAGTCACACCAGCAGCAAAAGGTAACGGAGCCTATGTATCGACTGAACCTGAGTTAACCTATGGAACGGTAAGTTTTGGATTTCCTGAATTGACTGGGTTTACCAGTGATTCGGACTTTTTTGCTGATTATCGTGGGCATACAGCTATAGGGGGCAAGCAAGCCATATGGAGTGCCTTTAAAGAAATGCTTGAAGTACACCCTGGTACCGCTCAAGTTAGGCAGCAGTTTTTAAGCTCTGCACAAGAGGTGATAAGAGAACGGATTCAACAACATGCGCTTTTTCTTTCCTTGGAGCAACAAGCGTTCTTAGAACTAAATCTTTTGAATAAGATAAACCAATTATTAGTTTTTCGGATGAATTCAGGAATGTTGCAAATAGGATATCGAAATGACAAGTCTATTTCTTTAATCCTGAATGACAACATTTTTGAAGGATGGATTGAGGCTCTTTTGGAGAGCTCACGTTCGATGATCAACGCTAAATCCTCTCAATTTCCAACTGATTTTAATGAAGTTTTTCTTAAAGGAATTTCAAAATCGTTTAAGGATTCATTTAAGCATGCGATGCCGCAGATTTCTGAAGAGTTTTCCATTGAAAATTGGCCTAAAGGAAAAATTAAGACAACTATCACAGCGATTGATGACGACTTAAAAGATTACTACCTCAAAGTTTTCGGGGTTGTTGAGGGGTATAGACCCGGAAAAACCTTTGCCACGATGTCTGACGTTAAAAAAACTTTGAAAGAAGCGGGTATAGATACTGAAAAAATTGAATTTGTACCTTCTTTTGAGCAATATATCGAAAGAGATCTGAGAGAGCCTTTTCAGGAAATTCCTTTGGGGTTATACAAAGAACAGAAGTAATTTAGAAGCAATAACCAATTAAAATCGGCACGGATTAAAGGAGCTTTTCTCAAAACAGATTTTGAGATATACTTCCTAACGATATATAATAACTTTTATTATAAATCTGTGAATTTAAAGATCTAAAAATGGCGTACGCTATTTGCTAGATTATTGCCAATTAACTTTCGAGTGCAGGAAACGATGGAATCAATAGAGCTTCTTTTAACAAATTTTAAAAACATTCTGTGGGGTCTCCCATTACTGATGCTGCTTTTCGGCACAGGTATTTATCTGACTATTCTTTTACGTGGAATTCAGTTTCGTTATTTAGGATTTGCTTTAAAAGCCATATTGGCCCCGCAAAAAAAAGGTTCGAAAGGAGATATTAGTCATTTTGAGGCCTTAATGACCACTTTGGCGGGTGCCATCGGCACCGGCACCATTGCTGGCGTTGCCACTGGTATCTCGATTGGAGGGTTGGGCTCTCTATTTTGGATGTGCATAGCTGCCGTTTTTGGGATGGCTACGAAATATGCTGAATCTCTACTGGCTGTGAAATATCGTGTGGAAGATAAACGCGGAGAATTTATCGGTGGACCGATGGAATACATTGAACGAGGTCTAGGATGGAAATGGATGGCGATTCTCTTCGCAATTTTCGGTGTGATTGCCGCTTTTGGAACGGGTAATTTGGTTCAAGTTAATTCGATTGCTGATGCTGCGCACAATATCTTGAATATTGATCCATGGGCGACTGGAGTTATTTTGTCCATTATTACTGGATTGGTTTTAGTCGGCGGCGTCAAAGCGATTGGAAAAGTTGCTGGCATCTTAGTGCCTTTCATGGCTCTTTTCTATTTGGGAGCTGGGGCGATTATATTGCTGATTAACATCACTGAAATTCCTCAGGCCCTTTTGACAATTATCCAAAGTGCCTTTAGCGGTCAATCTGCCGTTGGGGGATTTGCTGGTTCATCAGTCATGATGGCTATTCAAATGGGTGCTGCACGCAGTGTGTTTACGAATGAAGCGGGCATGGGGATTTCTTCGATTGCTTCTGCTGCCGCGCGGACAGATCAACCTGGCCGCCAAGCGATGATTAGCATGACTGGAACTCTATTGTCGACAATTGTAGTGTGTTCAGTGACTGGTCTTGTCTTAACAATCACAGGCGTTTTAGGGAAAACCACTGAAGATGGGAGACTTTTAAACGGCGCTTCGATGGCAATAGAAGCCTTTGGGATTTTCTTGCCCGGGGGCGGCTATATTGTCACAATCGGGCTCATACTATTTGCCTTCACTACAGTTTTAGCTTGGGCTTATTACGGCGAAAAATCTTTTGAATATCTGGTGGGAGAAAAATACATTTCTTTATACAGATTGATCTACGTGGCCGCAATTATTCCAGGGTCAGCCCTCAAAATGGATATTGCATGGAGTTTAGCAGATATTGCAAATGCATTGATGGCCATTCCAAATTTAATCGCTTTAATTGCCTTATCCGGGGTGATTGCTGCTGAAACAAAGCTATTCTTAAAAGAAATTGAAAAAGAAAAATTGGCCGCCGCGTTGCCATCAGATCTAACTAATACTCCTAAAGCAATGTAGGTTGAAATGACTTTGCTCCACTCAATCTATGCCCTTGTATGGGGGTATCCGCTTCTTATTTTATTAATGGGAATCGGAATTTACCTTACGATTGCCCTAAAAGGTCTTCAATTCAAGTATTTAGGCTATGCTTTAAAGCTGGGCCTCGGTCTTGATAAAGCTAAAGAAGGAAAAGGGGATATTAGCCATTTTCAATCTTTAATGACGGCTCTAGCTGCAACAGTCGGTATTGGTAATATTGCCGGAGTAGCCACTGCTATTACTATTGGCGGTCTTGGAGCTTTATTCTGGATGTGGGTCACAGCGCTAATCGGGATGATTACCAAATTCGCCGAGGCTTTGCTGGCCTTGAAGTATCGTACAGTCGATGAACGAGGTGAAATGTGCGGTGGTCCCATGTATTTTATTGAAAAAGGACTTGGCTGGAAATGGCTGGCTCTCACTTTTGCGGGATGCGGTGCGATCGCAACCTTTGGTGGAGGGAATATGCTTCAAGCCAATTCAGTCGCCGATGTGATGTCACGAGTATTTCATTTTGATCCCCTGTGGTCAGGAATAGTGACAGCTGTGTTGATTGGTCTAACTTTATTAGGCGGCATCAAAAGTATTGGAAAAGTGGCTGCTTTTTTAGTGCCATTTATGGGGATTATCTATATCGGCGGTGGGCTTCTAGTATTGCTTAAATTCTATGACCGTCTCCCTTCCGCTGCTTGGGGAATTTTCTCTCATGCTTTTACGGGCCAAGCTGCTTTCGGCGGTTTTGCTGGGTCGACACTTTCAATGTCCATGCAAGTGGGGATTAGCCGTGGTTTAATGACAAGCGAAGCCGGTCTTGGAACGGCCTCAATTGCTGCCGCAGCTGCGAAAAGCGATGTGCCTGGCCGTCAAGCGATGGTTTCAATGACTGGAAGTTTTTTAGCGACAGTTGTCATGTGCACCATTACAGGTCTGATTCTCGGTGTTTCGAATTTACTTGGGCAAGTGGATGGCGACGGCAGACTTTTGACAGGGGCTTCCTTAACGGTTGCAGCTTTTCAATCTGCCTTTGGTTGGGGACAATACATTGTTTCTTTGGGCTTAGTCCTTTTTGCTTTTACCACTCTCTTAGGATGGTCATATTACGGAGAAAAATGCATCGAATATATTTGGGGCAGAAAAATTGTGCCATTTTATCGATTACTATTTAGCTTGATGATTATTCCTGGAGCCATTTTAGAGTTGGAAACAGTGTGGTTGATTTCAGACATATTCAACGGACTGATGGCATTCCCTAATCTGATTGGTTTATGCGCACTTTCGGGCGTAGTCATCACCGAAACACGCCTATTCGTGAAAGAGCTGGAAGCAGAGAAAAAGCAAAAGCTAGAAGCCAAAATTCTTGTGTGAAAAGCTGCCACAGAAACGTCTTCAGACATCTCTGTGGCATCCATCTTTAGTTAAGACTTTTCAATTTTACCGTAATCTCTTCCAGTTCTTTCTCACTTTGTGCAAAGGCACTCTTTTGCTTTTCAATAAGCTGCGGGGGAGCCTTCTCGATAAATTCAGGATTCGAAAGCACACCTCTCAATTTATCTAGTGAAACATTTAATTTCTCTTGCTCCTTTAACAACCTTTCCTTTTCTTGTTTAAGCAGATCAGAGGGAAGGGGAATGGCAATTTTTAAAGAATCAATCAATCCATAGGAGGCAAATCCAAGATTAGGTTCTTCTTCGTGAAATTGAATAGAGTGAGTTTTAACAAGCGAAGAAATCATGCGGGCATTTTCTTCAATCATTTTAAAATTAGGCTGACTGCGATTCCCCACGATATGAATGTCTGTAGCAGTTCCAGGCGGCAGCTTCATTTCACCTCGAATATTGCGAATTGTATAGACCACTTTTTCCATAAAACCAAAAGCATTTTCCGTAGCTAAGTTCATATCTGCTTCACGTGGAACAGGAAAAGGAGCGACAGTACAAGCTGGGCTCAGTAAAGCCTGTACAGCTTCTCGTGTATAAAAATCTGCACCTTCTCGAAGCTGAATGGGTCCTAAATGTTTTTTAAGAGTATTAAATAGTTCTTCGGTAATATAGGGAGCCATTGGATGCAACAAGCGGATCGACTGGCAAAGAATAATGACTAACATCTTTTGCTTATTAAGGCGCTCTTGCGGTGATCCTGCTTTTCCCTGAAGAATAGGTTTGGAAATTTCAACGTAATAGGCACAGAAATCTTTCCAAAAGAAGTCATAAGCTTCAAGAGCAGCTTGATCAAAAAGATATTCGGAAAGTTTTTGCTCCACACTTTTGGCCGTGCGATTCACTACAGACAAAATCCATCGATCCTCAAGCGCGAGAAGCGAAGCATCTAATCCTTGGCTAAATTCCTCTCCCGTAAATGGTGTCTGTGCTTCAGAATTGGACAAATTCATTAAGACAAAGCGGGCTCCGTTCCAAATTTTATTAGCAAAATTCTTAAATTCTTCAAAACGTCTACGATCAAGATCGATTTCACGAGCCTGTGTCGCACTGACGCAAAGCGCCATGCGCATAGCATCGGTGCCATATTGTTCAATAATTTCGAGAGGATCGATAATATTGCCCTTTGATTTAGACATTTTTTCCCACTTGAAATGCACATCTGCGGGCAGGGCTTTGCCAAGATCATACTCTGTTCGTTCTTTCTCATTTAGGTAAGCAATTCCTCCCCCTGCAACATCTTTCCAGTAAGATTTTCCATAGATCAATCCATGCAAGAAAGTTTCAGGAAAAGGAACTTCTCCCATGGCATATTCTCCCATAAAAATCATCCGTGCAACCCAGAAAAAGAGGATGTCGTGACCAGTAATTAAAACGGCATTTGGATAGAATTTTTGCAAATCGGGCGTTTGCTGCGGCCATCCGAGAGTCGCAAAAGGCCATAAAGCGGAAGAGAACCAGGTATCTAATACATCTTCATCTTGAATCCAATCCTCTGGATGAAGCTTAACCTCTGCGGGTACTCCCTCTCCCTCATGACAGATCATGACTTCAGGATTGTCTTTTCGGTACCAAATCGGAATCCGATGCCCCCACCAAAGCTGCCGGCTAATACACCAATCGCGCAAATGATCGATCCAGTGAAAATAAGTATTTTCCCAATTTTTTGGGATAAGTTTGACTTCTCCTTTTTCAATCACTTGACGTAGCTTTTTGCCAAAATTGTCCATTTTGACAAACCACTGTTTGGAGATATAAGGCTCGATGGTGGCTTTTGAACGATAAGACACGCCTACACGATTGATATGCGGCTCAATCTTTTCAACTAGACCTAGTTGTTTTAACTCTTCGACGACTGCTTCACGGGCTTCCGCCATGCTTAATCCAGCAAACTTACCGCCATTTTCATTGATTTTGCCGTCAGGTGTCATAATATTGATGAAGGGTAGGCAATGGGTGAGCCCCATTTCATAGTCATTAGGATCATGAGCAGGGGTGATTTTAACCATTCCTGTACCGAATTCAGGATCGACATGATGATCTTCAATAATCGGAATTTCTCGGTTCATTAGGGGAAGAAGAACGGTTTTGCCAATTAAGTGTTTATAGCGGGGATCTTTAGGTGACACTGCTATCGCAGTATCCCCAAGCATCGTTTCAGGCCGAGTTGTCGCAATGTGAACAAAACCAGATCCATCTTTAAAAGGATATTTCAAGTGCCAAAGAAAAGATTGGCGATCTTCATATTCCACTTCGTCATCTGCAAGAGCTGTTTGAGTCACAGGATCCCAATTAACTAAGTAATCTCCCCGGTAGATAAGCTTGTCATCGAACAATTTTTTGAACATTTTGCGGACGGCCGCGTTATTTCCTTCATCCATTGTAAACCTGAGGCGAGACCAATCACATGAACAACCTAAAGCTTTTAATTGGGATAAAATCCTCTTTTCACTGTCATTTTTCCATTTTAAGACCTCAGCCAAAAAATCTTCCCGAGCATAGTCAGCTCTTTTTTTGCCTGTGGTTTTCATCAAATGCCGCTCAACTACTGTTTGTGTTGCTATACCCGCATGATCAGTTCCTGGAACCCAGAGCGTTTCATATCCTTTCATCCGTTTCCAACGGATTAAGATATCCTGCAGTGTATTAACTAAAGCATGTCCCATATGCAAAACGCCAGTGACGTTTGGAGGGGGGATGACGATGCAATAAGCGGGTTTTGAAGAAGTTGGATTGGCTTGAAAAAATTTGTGTTTTTCCCAAAAGTCAGACCATTTTAATTCGATAGACTTGGCTTCATAAGCTTTTGGGAGTTCACCCTCAATTTTCTTGTCGGTTTCGCTAGACATAGATTGACCTCATATATTTTTAAACGAACATCTTAGCAAATTCATCTAAAAAAAGAGAGATTATAGATAAAAATCGGAAATTTATTAATGGTATTTCCACAAAAAAGGAGTATAATTTGGGGAAGGTAACTGCTAGCTTAAAAAAAGAGTCCCTCTTCAGTGTTGCTTTATCGATTAGCTTATAATCATCAATGGATCAACGATAAAAAATATCTCGCAGGATATCCGAGGGGACCTACATGGGACTTGATGCGGTGCTGAGAGATGTTCTTTTCAAAACTGCTGCAAAGAAACCATCCATTTGACCTTCTTTCGGTACCGATTTAAAAACGCTATCAACTATCTCTAGCTGATATGTTTTAAGAAAATGTTCAATTTGTATCTCATTTTCTTCTTGGAGCAAACTGCAAGTAGCGTAAACAATACGTCCATCTGGTTTCATGTAGCTTAAAGCTTTTTCAAAAATAGTTCGTTGTTCACCTTGCAGGCGTTTCAACATTTCAATATTAAATTTCCATTTCATATCTGGATTGCGACGTAGAGTACCTGTGCCACTGCAAGGGACATCGGCTAAAACCCAATCCATTTGCTTTTTGAGTTTTTTTAGCTTGACATCGGCGGGGTAAACGACTTGAGCGTTCTGAATACCAGCTCTTCGAAGCCTTTTCTTACATTCCTGTAAAATATTCGAGCGAATGTCATGCAGATAAAGCTGGCCGCGGTGGTTCATCTTATGTGCAAAAGCCAATGTTTTGCCGCCAGATCCTGAACAATAGTCCATCACTTGTTGGCCGGGAGTGACATTCATGAGTTCGCCAATAAGTTGGCTTCCTTCGTCTTGCACTTCAAAAAGGCCTTGCTTGAATTCTTCTAATCCAAAAAAGTTAATTTTTTTATGAAAAATAATTCCACTGGCAGAGCGTGAGCAAGGGGAGACTTGATACTCTGAAGCCCATTTATCGAGCAAATGTTCACGTGTGGTTTTAAGTAAATTGGCACGCACAGTTGTGGGAGCTGGATAATTACTTGCAGTGCAAATTGCACGCCCACTTTCAACGCCATGACTTTCAACGATTAAATTATAAAGGACTTCTGGAAATCCATAACGCACACATTCAGGGATAGAGGTTTGTTCGGCTAAAGTTGAGAAATCAAGATTTTGGTAGGTTTCCCATTTTTTTTCCCAAGAAGAGTTTTCTTCACAAAAAAGTTCGATTAAAGAAAGCCAGCGAATCATACCATAAATATTTTCAGCAATGAAGGCCCGATCTTTAGAACCTAAACTGCGATGAAGTTTGAAGTATCTGCTAATGACGAGATCTATCGGAAGTGATTCATTATCATAGTAGTCGAGGAGAGTGAAGAGGTGATGCTGCCGGTATGTGTCCATAAAATGTTCTCTAAAGAGTTAAAAGTAAATAATATATATGATTCAATCATAATAGGAAAGAAATGTTTCAAATTTGGAGATTCAACTCATTAATTTTCGTGTAATAAACTTATTATTCATGTTATAGTTATGTTTTTTAAATGATTAAAAAGGAAAACTTATGTCGGATTTAAGCACTGTTTTATCGCGTCTGCAAAAAACCAACGAAGAACTTTCTCAAAATCCTTCCCCAAAGAGAAAGTTAAATTCCCGCTTTAATGCCAGCGCAAAGAACAGTTCTCTTGGCGATTTTTTTCGTCACATGATTCTGAAAACTCCATTAATTAATCGACTATTTTGCAACCATTTAGCGAGTACAAATCAAGACTATGTGGCTTCAAGCTTGTTAAAATTTGCGAAGACTCATACAGCGGAATTCAATTCAGCACAGCTTAAAACGATAAATCAAGGCTTTGCTTTATTAAAAAGAGAGAAACTTTCTTCAAAGAATTTAAGTAAAATTGATCAGTTTATTTTGTTGCAGTCCTTAAGGAATCCTTCTAATCCCGAAAAAGGAAATCCGAATCCAGTAAACCCAAATCCAAATCCAAATCCAAATCCGAATCCGAATCCGAATCCGAATCCAAATCCAAATCCAAATCCAAATCCAAATCCGAGTCCGAGTCCGAGTCCAGCTCCAATAACCTCAACGAGTCCCTCCGGAGCACCAGGGTCTGTTTCTTTGATACATCCGGATTTGCCGCAGAATATTTATTGTTACATCCCTGAACCCAAAGATTTTCCGGGTACTAAGGAAAAACTTCAAAAAAAATTCCCAGAGATGCAGTTTTTGCCTACTTATGTGACATCTAAAATTGGTCAGTTAAAGCAGCCTTGCCAGATCCTTGTGTTAATTCCTGTGAATGAGCGTATGGATACGGATTTATACAGTGAGATTTGTAAAGATTTTAATGTGCTTAGCCATGGACATCTTATTATGTCAGTCTTATTCAATAAAACCACAAAAGCCCCGACTCCTTCCGAAGGGGAATCACCCGAAGCGTTTAGAAAGATCAGAGATTTTGGAATTACAACCAAAGAAGCTGTATTAGGTGAATTTGAGCACATTACAGATAATACAGGCATGGGTAGAGAGCTTGGGAGTTTCGTTCGTAATGAAGATAAATTTTTCAATGAACTTATTGCTGCCTTTAATAAAAAGATTTCCTAAAAAAGGCTTAACAAATTTATTTTCAGAATCCTTCAAAAGTTATAGACATAAAGCTGTACTTAAATAGACAATTGCAAAAAAAAAACTAAGTAGCTTACATGTGAAATAACAGAATAAAGGAGGAATAATGAAAAGTCTATGCTCTATAAGTATGTTCTTAGCTCGTCTTTGTCTAGCAACAATTTTTATCATTGCCGGAATCAATAAATTTTTTGCTTGGGATGCCACTGCCTCTTTTATGGCGGCTAAAGGAATCCCGATGGCTCCATTCTTTTTGGTTATCGCTGCTCTCCTTGAAATTATCTGCGGGATTTGTTTAGTCATTGGTTATCAAACGCGTATTGCAGCAGGTGTCTTAATGCTGTTTCTCATTCCGACCACAGGTATTTTTCATGATTTTTGGAATGTTCTGGATCCGATTGCGCGCGAACTTCAAACTGTTATGTTCTTAAAAAATCTAGCGATATTCGGCGGCCTTTGGTACGTCTTGTGTTTTGGTTCAGGCAAATATAGCTGTGATGCAGGATGTTGTTCTCACAGGAATATTGAGTAAAATTCATGCAGCCGATCTATTCCTTGTTACAATCTAAAGAGCTAGGGAGGTGCGCATGCATCGCCCTAAGTTTTCTAATTGTAGGCTTTGGTCAACCTGCTTGGAGCCACCTAGCTTCGGTTTTGTCAGCTCTCTTTGGCTATGCTTTATTAGGAATCGTCTTATTTGATGAGCCTAAACCGTTAAACCGATTTTTGATTGCAGGCCTTTGGTATACAGCTGTGCAATTGGTGCAGCTTTCTTGGTTTATAGCTCATCCTTATAACTATATCTACATCGTCTACATCGGTATGTCGGTGCTTTTAGGCATACAATTTGGCTTCATTGGATCTTTAATCAATCGAAAACGTTTAGAATCAATTTTTTTCATTGTCGGGCTTGCATCCTTATGGGTCATTTTAGAATGGAGCAGATTATTTATTCTTTCAGGGTTTTCCTGGAATCCATCTGGACTTGCACTGACGGGTAATGTGTTTTCTTTGCAATTGGCATCCCTCATGGGCGTTTTTGGTTTGTCCTTTTGGGTCTTGTTTGTCAATCTCTTAGCCATGCGGGCTTGGGTGCGAAAAAAAATGGCAGCAAGTTTTTTATGGATAATTGCGGCTCTCTTTCCTTACTTGTATGGATACGCTCATCTAAGAATTCACGAAACCTGGGTATTACAAGATCTGCAAGAAAGTAAAAACCCTTATTTCACGGCAGTTCTAGTACAGCCTGCTTTTCCCGCTGAAGAAGCCTTTGATTTCGGAGATACCAAAAATTATGTGGCTTTTGTCACAAGAGAATGGCGTCACATTCTGAACATCACAAAGAAACATGCTGGACAGCATTTTGATGTCATGGCATTGCCTGAGTTCTTGGTTCCCTTTGGAACATACACATTTGTTTATCCTTACGAACACGTGGTTAAAGCCTTTGAGGAAATTTTCGGGAAACAAAGCTTGGCTTTTTTACCTCCTTTAGATCTTCCGCTAGCCGCAGAATTTCCTTTGGAACCGAAGGGTACTAAATGGATGGTCAATAATGCTTTTTGGGTGCAAGCGATAAGCAATTACTATAAAAGTGAAGTCATTGTTGGATTAGAAGATGCTGAAGACACCATCCGCGGGCGGGAATTTTATAGTGCCGCATTATTCTTTCGTCCGCAAAATCGCTTACTTACAACTGGGGATGAGGTTAAATTTTTAAAGCCAGAACGCTATGTAAAACGCGTGTTAGTGCCTATGGGAGAGTACATCCCATTTTCTTTTTGCAGAGAAATGGCCGCTCGTTATGGAATTAACGGTTCTTTCACTTGCGGGCAAGAGGCTAAGGTGATTCCAGGAAACACTCTTCCATTAGGCGTATGTATCTGTTATGAGGAAACCTTTGGGCACATGACAAGAGAAAGTCGGCAGCGAGGGGCTAATCTTCTCATCAATATCACCAGCGATGCCTGGTTTCCCAATTCGCGTTTACCGCAGCAGCATTTTGATCACGCCCGCCTACGTTCAGTTGAAAATGGAGTCCCATTGCTTAGGGCCTGTAACACAGGTGTCACTGGAGCGCTTGATAGTTTTGGGCGTTTAGTAGAAAAATTAGGTAATACTCCTCAAGAATCTGAAACGTTTTCCGATTCTATTCGCGTACAAGTTCCGACTTATCATTACAAGACCCTCTATTCTTTGTTTGGGGATAAATTAATTCTGGGTTTTTGTTTCCTTGGGTTATTTGGCTTTTGCTTTAGTGAATTTTTTAAACCTAAACGCTAAATAGACTGCGATCCGATTTTCATTTTTTTTATTGTCTCGCAGTCGTCAGAACTTTCCATAAGATATTAAACAAAAGCGACATGATTATAAGTTTTTTTCTTGATAAAAACAAAAGACTTTAACTATTCTAACTGCGGTTACGAAATAGAACAGTATGCATATAGCTCAGGTTTAAAATTGAATGCGCTAAATCCTTTATTGGAAAAGAAAAGCAGAAAACAACGCACACTGAAAAAAAGCATTTCCTTCTCCGGTGTTGGAATTCACACAGGCAAAGGAGTTACTCTTAAATTTTGCCCAGCTAAAGAAGGGACTGGCATTGTTTTTAAACGTGTTGATCTTCCTAGCCAACCTTTAATTCCAGCCACAGTGGAATACGTTTGCGAAACTAATCGAAGCACTACGCTCGGCATTGCAGATGTGCGTATTCATACTGTAGAGCATGTTTTAGCTGCAATTCGAGCCTATGAAATCAGCAATCTTTGTATCGAAATCTCCAGCATTGAGCCCCCAGTAGGTAATGGCAGTTCAGATGTATTTGTGCAGATGATTGAAGAGGTTGGCGTCCAAGAACAAGAGGCCACACTCCCTGTTGTCAAGCTTCATGAGCCAGTTTTTTGGTCAGAAAAAGATATTCATTTAGTCGCCCTTCCCTGCGATGAATATAAAATAAGTTATACGCTTAGTTATCCCGCCTCTAAAGTTTTACAGGCTCAATTTCATTCGATTTCCGTGAATGCTGAAAATTTTAAAAATGAAATTGCGCCTTGCCGAACATTTTCTCTCTACCATGAAGTTGAAATGTTAATGGATAGAGGATTAATTCAAGGTGCGAGCCTTAACAATGGTGTCACAATCAAAGATGATGTGGTTTTAAGTAAAGGCGGCTTGTTTTTCCCAAATGAGATGGTTCGACATAAAATTCTCGATATGATTGGGGATTTTTCCCTCGTCGGATTTGATTTTCTTGCTCATGTCATCGCGATTCGCTCCGGACATGCCTCAAATTTTGCGTTTGCGAAAAAACTGTTACATTCAATTACTACGGAGAAGTGCTCATGATTCCTAAGCCAAGCGAAATGCGCACAGAGTTTGATATAAAAGACATTTTGAAAATTTTACCGCATCGCTATCCTTTTTTGCTGGTTGACAGAATTGTTGAAATAGATTTAGAAAAAGGGTATATTTTAGGACAAAAAAATACCACATTTAATGAATCCTTTTTTCAAGGACACTTTCCTGGGGTCCCTATTATGCCTGGGGTTTTAATTTTGGAAGCTCTTGCGCAAGCAGGAGGCATTTTGGTTTATCTTAAAGGACGTGAAGAAGTTGAAAAAATTGCTCTTTTAATGAATGTAAACCAAGCCAAATTCCGCCATCCAGTACATCCTGGAGATGTGCTTACCTTGCAAGGTGAAGGACAGCATTTTAGTAAAAAAGGCGGTAGAATAAAAGCAACTGCTTTTGCTAATGATAAAATTGTTGTAGAAGCAGAAATCGGTTTTGTTTTGGTCCCCACAAATCAAATATAGAAGTTATTAAATTATTGTTGTTAAGCTATAGACTGAGATTTCACAAAGCATGAGTCAATCCAAAATACACCCAGCCGCCATTATAGAACCTGGGGCAAACATTGGGAAAAATGTTACAATCGAACCCTTTGCTGTCATAAAAAGCACAGTGACTATCGAGGATGACGTTGTCATCATGTCAGGGGCTTATATTGAAGGTCATACAACCATTGGTTCAGGCACCAAAATTTATCCTTATGCAAGTATTGGGACTAAAACGCAGGACCGCAAATTTCGTGGCGAAAAAACTTTTGTAAAAATTGGCAAAAATTGTGAAATTCGCGAATTTGTGACAATTAACTCTTCCTGTCAAGAGAACTCTGTTGTAAAGGTAGGGGATGACAGTCTGATCATGGCCTATTGCCATATCGCCCATAACTGCGTGTTAGGCAATAATGTTATTATGAGCAACAATGCTACATTAGCAGGTCATGTGACGCTGGAAGATCATGCAATTATTGCCGGATTCACTCCCATTCATCAATTCGTTAGAGTCGGTGCTTATGCAATGGTAGGGGGAATGAGCCGTGTAACACATGATATTCCTCCCTACACAATTGGTGCGGGTATTCCATTTAAATTTGGTGGATTAAATATTATAGGTCTTAAAAGACACAATTTCCCCTTGCAGACACGGCGTGAATTGAGCAAAGCTTTCAAGCTCCTTTACCGATCTAAAATGCATCTAGAAGAAGCTCTGCTCATTACAGAACAAGAGTTAAGTCCTTTGCCTGAAATCCAGCATTGGATTAATTTTTGCCGTCAATCAAAACGTGGTTTAATGGGCTTGCAAGGTAACGTGCAAATTGAAGATGAACTAGAATCTTTAGAAGAAGAAGATGTTTCATTGGATCTGTGCTTAACTAAACATTCTTCTTAGTGACTACTGTTTTTAATTCTGCGATAATGGCTTTTAACCATTTCTCAAAAGGTATTTCTATCAAATCTTGAAGGGTTGTTAAATGAAAGTAATTTTTTTTGGAACCCCTCAATTTGCTGCAAATGTTTTAGAAAACTTGCTCAAGCATAAGATTCAGGTGGTTGCCATCATTACAAAGCCTGATCGACCTCAAGGTCGTTCTAAGCAGCTCGTGCCCACTGCCGTTAAAAAAATGGCTTTGACGCAAATGCCTCATATTCCTTTATTTCAGCCTGAACTAGTTTCGGCTGAAACATTTACCGAGACGATTGCCTCCTTCGAGGCTGACCTATTTGTCGTGGTGGCTTATGGAGAGATTATCAAGCAACACCTTCTAGATATGCCCAAAATAGCATGCATTAATTTGCACGCAAGCTTGCTTCCTAAGTATCGCGGAGCTGCCCCTATACAAAGAGCAATTATCGCTGGAGAAAGTGCTACAGGAGTGACAATCATGCATATGGTTAAAAAAATGGATGCAGGGGATATTATCTCCACGGTTTCTATTCCTATTGGCCAAGACCAAACTTTTCCTGAAATTGAAGCAAGTCTTTGCCAGATCGGATCTGTGGCGCTGCTTAAGGTCATTAGAGATTTAGAAAAAGGCAGCAGTCAACGTTATCCTCAAGCCCACGAAGAGGCAACGCATGCCCCTAAAATAGAGCTTGAAAATTGTTTTTTAAATTGGAATCAACCTGCACTAGCTTTACACAATTTGATTAGAGGGGTCACCCCCGAACCTGGTGCTTGGTGTTATGTGTTAGTTAAAAATCAAAAAAAGCGTCTTCGCATTTTGAAAAGCAAAATCGTTGAGCACTCTTCCTCCTTAGCAGGGCAAATTCTAAGCTATGGCAACAAAGGAGTGGTCGTAGCCTGCGGTCAAGCTGCTTTGCAAATTATAACTGTGCAGTTGGAAGGAAAAAACATGATGAGTGCTGAAGAGCTGACAAGAGGGATTCCTGAGGCTTCCTTTACCTTTCTAATAGAGGGTTGTTAATGGAAGTCTTAGCCTTCCCTGTAAATGTGTTTTATACGACGCTCTCTCACCTCGAGTTAAGCTTTTTCCAGATCAAACAGGCCGTCCGGGTGACGAATATTAAAGAAACTCTTACTTTGACAAAACGTGTCATCGAGTTCAGTATACGTGCTTTTCCTATCCTTCAAGGTATAACCTACGCAGGGTACGGTCTAAAATTATTTTTTTGGGATGGCCTTCGCAATAAATTTAAGCTTTGCCTAGAAAAAAATAAAAATTTTCTTAAAAAAATTGCACTTACACTGCAATGGTTTTACAGCCGCATCAAGTGCCTGCAAACTCAAACAAGTCATTTTTCAATGCTGGCAGGAGTTTCATACGCTGGTGCAGGAGTGTGTGGAGTGATTACAGGAGCTTGTCAATTGGGTTTGATCGGAGCGTCCAAAATTGTCAATGCAGCATCTGCTGCCACTCGCGGATTTTTTATTTTCTCCGATCTGCTTTCTTTAGAATACTATATAAATCTTTTCTGTTTAGCTTCTGAAATTTTATCAATGGGATCAGCTGATTCCGCTCAAACTGCAAAACAATTAAAAATTTCAGCAATCATGGGAATTGTGAGTTGTTTTAGCTATTTATTCGCCGCAGCAATTGTTTTGCTTGGCGGACCCGCCGGAGTGGCATTGGCCATTTGTTGCATAGCTGGAAGCACAAATTGCGTTAGAATACTTTATGATTTTTTCTTTAAAAATTCCCAAGTATATCTCTAATCAATCACTACAACAAAATTTTAAAAAAACAACACAAAAAAATTTTATTGTTTTACAAATAAGCTTTTCCTCTTTACAATAAAAAATTCAGAGTATATGTAAACATGTTCAACATCGATATAGATCTATTGGTGTTGAAAACCAGCACAACTAAAGTGATTTAGTGTGTAGGCTCGATTAAGGTTAAAAACATTTCGTGCTAATCGATTTGACGAATTAACCAAAAATCCGAGTGGAATAAAAGTTTTATAAATCACTCAATTTATTGGAGTGAAAAATTCTAGCTTCTGGAATTTAAGTTTTAAAATATCAAAAATAAGGTGTAAATATGGCTCGTACACATTCTATCGGCGAAGCGGGTGATTTTTCTCGATTTCATCAGGAAGAGGAATCAGTAGCGAAAAAAGGATTTGGCAAAGTTAAAAGTGTTGCAGTGTTTATCCTGACTGCAGGTGGAACCATTACTGAAAAAACCGAAGGCGTACATCGCATCGCCAAAGTAGCAGTTGCAGCTTTAGCATTCCCTGTGTTACTTATTCCAGGTTTGGCCGGTGTGGGAGAAGTTGAATCAGTGTTTTCTGGCGTGAAAAACTTTCTTGATGCAATTGAAGTGGTTGGAAGTGTTAAGGAGTGGGGCGGTTATCTAAAATCAGTTGGTTCGCCACGCACATGGAAAATCACAGCAGTTATTTTGGCAGTTCCTAAAGTAACTAGCACGTTCTTCTTTACAATTGCAAACACAGCGCAACTAGGCTTGTTCATCGTTCCTCTTGCAAAAGGTGTCTTTGATGCAACAAAATATGTCGCCTTTGCAGTGGGTAATGTCCCAGTTGTAGGCGCAGTTGTAAACGGTTTATTTGTAGCTGCACTAGGTTTTGGGATAGTTTCCAAAGGAATCGATTTTATTAAAGCTTGCAATGGAATTAAACATGCAGCTGATAGAAATGACAAGTGGGTAGGTAGACCGTTAGAAGCTAATGACGATAATAAAGCTACGAAAATTGACGAACTGCGAAAAGTCTATGCTGCTAAAATTGCAAGTCAAGATAAGATTGCAGCTTTAAGAGCGAAAAAAGCGGCGAGCGAAGCAGTTGAGACTGCAGATACCTCTGCTAAACTCGATAGCGATGAGCGAAAAGAGCTGAGAACACTTGAAAGAAAAGTTGAGAAAAACTTGTCTATCTGGCAAAAACGCTTAGCCGAACTTGAAAGTACTAATGCCGAAAAAGTTTACAGTGAAATTGTGCAGCATAAACTAGAGCGCATTAGTGTGATGAAAGCTAACAACATTAAACTAATTGTGAAGAACGTTGCGGGTACATTGATCAATACAGCGAAAATTGCACTGATCGTTTCAAGCGTGGCATTCCTTGCGTTAGGTTTTGTTGGTCTGCCGTTTGCTATCGCGTTAATTTCAGCTGGTCTGCTCATTAACGTTGCTGGCTTGACTAACTTCGCATGGTGGGAATTCTGGGGTGCTAAGCCACTTCCTGTCCGCGATGTTCCAGTTAAAATGGCTGCTGTTGCTGCCTAAGCAACAATTAAATTCTATAAGGGCGAGTTCTTCTCGCCCTTTTTTATTCAATGAACTCATCATCCTCTCCTAATTCCAATTCAGCTCTAAATAGGTCACCCTCACTCTTTATGCATGAGTGGTTGGCTGTTGTCACTATCTTATGTTTTCTATTGCTCCTCATTGTGATTACATGCAAATCCCGCTTTCAAGAAAAAGAAGAGATCGCAAGCGGCGTGTTAGCTGTTCGCTCGGCCTCGGAGCGTGTAGCTAGTAATGTTAAAATCGTCAATAAAAAGCGACAACCACGCTCAAAATCCTCTCAGAAACCAAAGGTTAAATCTCAGAGAAGAAGAACTCAAAAAGCAAATTAAATGGTTTTATAGTGTGGTCAAGAAGGCTTTCTTAGGGAAAAGCTTACTTTTCTATAGATGTAAACTAATTACTTTTTTTGACTAAAAAAGAAAATCGCTTGTGCTAAATTAAGAGGTTTGATAATCTACCCTATTTAAGCGACTAAAAATGCTGCTTATTAAACCAAAGTTCCTCTCAAAACCCGGAAAAGAACACATTGCGTGTGTACCTTTTCACTTGGCTTAGAGAGTTGTAGGTCTCAAGCACGCGAGAAGCGATGTTTAAGTTAACGGTTTCAATTTTGATGAAAGGAATTCGCACATGGCGATTAAATTAATGGGTAAAAAACGAGGAATGACGCAACGTTTCGATGCAGCTGGCAATCTCATCGTTTGCACGGTCATTGAAGTCGAGCCGAATGTTGTAACTCAGTTAAAAACCAAAGAAAAAGACGGATACAATGCCGTGCAACTAGGGTTTGAAAAAGTGACAGCAAAGGATCCACGAAGAGAAAAAGAGCGCACATCCAAGCCCCTTCAAGGGCATTATGGAAAAGCTGGCGTGGCTCCCCGCAGACATTCAGGTGAGTTTCGTACAGATGAAGTTTCTGAGTTTGCGCTTGGCCAAGAACTCGGTGTGTCTCTTTTTCAAGAGATCCCATATATCGATGTAACTGGCGTAAGCAAAGGTAAAGGATACCAAGGGGTCATGAAGCTGCACAACTTTGCAGGCGGGCCCGCTGCCCACGGATCAGGTTTTCATCGTCATGCCGGATCTACAGGACAGAGAACGACACCAGGCCGTTGCTTCCCAGGTGGAAAGCGCGCTAGCCATATGGGTGTTGATCGCGTCACAGTAGAAAACTTAAAGGTTGTGATGATCGATGAAGAAAACAACCTTATTTTGGTGGAAGGGCAAGTTCCCGGAGCTTATAACGGGTTAGTCTTTTTAAGAAAAGCAACCAAAAAGCGCATTGCGAAATAACCAGCGTGGAGATTTAGATCGTGACTTTACTAAAAGTTTTTAATATTGAAGGCAAAGAAGTTGGGGAACTAGAAGTGGACAGCGCATTCGCTGAAGCCCAAGCCAATTCTCAAGTCGTAAAAGATTATATCGTAGCATTAAGAGCAAATGCTAGACAGTGGTCAGCCAATACAAAAGGGCGCTCTGAAGTTAAACATACAACGAAAAAACCTCACCCGCAAAAAGGTGGCGGTAGAGCGCGGCAAGGATCTCTAGTCGCGCCTCAGTATCGCGGTGGTGGTCGCGTATTTGGCCCAAAACCCAAATTTGATCAACATGTGCGTATGAATAAAAAAGAGCGCAAAGCTGTTATTCGATTTCTAATCGGTGAAAAAATTCGCAACAACTCATTAATTGTTGTGAAAGATTTTCAAATGGAACAGCCTAAGACAAAGTTTATTTCCGAGTTTTTAACCAAACAAGGAATTACTGGACGAACACTATTTGTCGGCGAAGGCAACTTTGTTCAAGTAGGCGAAGGGGAAGCAGCAAAGAAAATCAGCGTACGTTGCGATAAACATGAAAATTTTGTCAAAAGCATTCGCAACTTGCAGAAAATTGAATTTGCCCTAACATCATATGTCAGCGGTTACGATGTGGTTGTTGCCAAAAATATGATTGTTGGTGAAACGGCCCTTGAACAACTCAAAGAGTGGCTTTGCTAAGCTAACTTATAACACTTTAGGATGAAGGAAATAACTCATGGCTAATAAAGACCCCTACAATGTTGTTAAGTCACAACATGTAACTGAAAAGTCGGTCATGCTTCAAGGGCTAAAAAATGCAACCAGTAATAAATGCTTAGCAGCCTGCGAATCTCCCAAATACGTTTTCATCGTGGATCGTAAAGCGCACAAGCAAGACATTGCTAAAGCAATTGAAGAAATTTACAGCGATAAAAACATTAAAGTTGTTGCTGTTAACACAATCAACGTTAAACCCAAAGCAAGACGGGTCCGTGGAAGATCAGGTAACAAGCCTGGATTTAAAAAAGCCATCGTCACACTAGAAGTTGGTGACAGTTTAGATAACGTATAATTCCATGGAATTGAGAGGAAGCACACTAATAGGCTTCACAAAAAAGGATTCATGAGCAGATGTTAAAAAAATATCGACCAATTACTCCAGGTACGCGACAACTCGTACTGCCGGCTAATGAAAAGCTTACAAGAGCTAATGAGACTTCAAAAGCGACTGTAAAACCTCAAAAGTCGTTACTGTCACCTAAAATACGGACGAATGGAAGAAATAGTAATGGCCATATCACTTGCCGACATAAAGGTGGTGGTCATAAACGTCAGTATCGTTTAGTTGACTTTAAGCGCGATAAGGAAAATATCCCAGCAATTGTTAACTCAATTGAATATGATCCAAATCGCTCCGCCTATATCGCACTTCTTCATTATGCAGACGGAGAAAAACGTTACATCCTATCTCCAGAAGGTTTGAAAAAGGGAGATAAAGTCCAAACAAGCGATCAGCCTCCATTCCGCGCAGGCAATTGTATGCGTATGATGTACATGCCGCTAGGCTCCATCATCCATAATCTCGAACTTGTTCCTGGAAAAGGTGGAAAACTTGTACGTTCAGCTGGACTTTCAGCACAACTTATGGCCCGCAGCGGCGGATATGTAACTGTTAGAATGCCTTCAGGCGAAGTACGGATGTTTAATGAAAAATGCCGTGCAACATTTGGTGTGGTTTCTAACTCTGAACATAATTTAAGAGTTGAAGGAAAAGCAGGACGAAAAAGATGGAAAGGTATTCGTCCAACAGTCCGCGGTACCGCAATGAATCCCGTTGACCACCCACACGGTGGTGGTGAAGGTAAGCATAAAGGAAATATTCCTCAAACTCCTTGGGCCCAATGCACACGTGGACTTCGTACGCGATCCCTTAAGAAATCGAATAAGTTCATTGTTAAAGATCGAAGGAAAAAGTAAATATGGCTAGATCCTTAAAAAAAGGTCCTTTTGTTGCTCATCACCTGATGAAAAAAGTCGATGACCAAAATAAAGCAGGAACCAAAAAAGCAATTAAAACATGGTCTCGAAATTCCATGATCGTGCCTGAAATGATTGGACACACCTTTGAAGTCCATAATGGACGTAAATTTATTTCAGTGTTTGTATCTGAAAATATGGTTGGCCATCGCCTTGGGGAGTTTTCACCAACACGCCTATTTAAGGGGCATCCAATTAAGAAATAAGGGTTGTTTCAATGAATTATTCAAAAGCACTTAGTAAATATATTCGCATAAGCCCTCGCAAGGCACGCCTTGCAGCCGGACTTATCCGTGGAAAATCGGTACCAGATGCGTTAGTGCAACTACAATTTAGTGGTTTGCGCGCAGGTAGACTCTTGAAAAAAACTCTCGATAGTGCAGTCGCTAATGCAGAGTCTCAGCATGATCTTCGTAGAGAAGATCTAAAAGTAACAGAAGTTCGCATCGACGCTGGACCAATCATTAAACGTGCGAAACCCAAAAACCGTGGTGGCCGTCATCCAATTATGAAGCGAACAAGCCATTTTACTGTTGTCGTTGGCTCAGAATAAGGAGTATTCTAATGGGACAAAAAGTTAATCCAATAGGATTTCGTTTACAGCGCAATCACAAATGGCGATCAAAGTGGTTTGCAAATAAACTAGAGTATGGTGACCATGTCATCGAAGACCACAAAATTCGTCAGTACCTACTGAAAAAACCTGCTTGTGTAGGAACTTCACAGATCCGTATCTGCCGAATGAGTGAAAAAATTGAAGTAACCATCTGTACTGCTCGACCAGGGCTTGTGATCGGTAAAAAAGGTGCTGAAATTGATGCGCTCAAATCCGAACTCTTTAAGCTAACTGGTAAGGAAGTTTGGATCGAAGTCGAAGAAATCAAACGCCCAGACCTCGATGCCAAAATCGTTGCAGATGCAATTGCAAAACAACTTGAAAGAAGAATCGCTTTCAGACGTGCGATGAAAAAAGCAATGCAATCTTCAATAGATGCAGGAGCTTTAGGAATTAAAGTCCAAGTTTCAGGACGCCTAGGCGGAGCCGAAATTGCGCGGACAGAATGGTATAAAGAAGGAAGTACTCCACTACATACCTTGAGAGCCGATATTGACTTTGCCTTCGGAAGAGCCGAAACAACCTATGGAAGTATTGGTGTTAAGGTTTGGATTTACCGAGGCGAAGACACACAACCAACTAGACAGCCACCAAGTGAGTAAGGAGGATTAGGGTCATGGCATTGATGCCTAAACGAACAAAATTTCGAAAACTTCAAAAAGGGCATTTCTCCGGAATTAGCAAAGGGGCAAGTTTCGTTCACTTTGGTGAATTTGGAATCCAAGTTCTTGAGCGCGGATGGATAACTGCTCAACAGATTGAAGCTTGCCGTGTGGCCATAAACCGCTACTTTCAACGACGTGGTAAAGTTTGGATCCGGATCTTTCCAGATAAGCCGGTTACCAAAAAACCCGCAGAAGTGCGAATGGGTAAAGGAAAAGGCGCAGTAGACCACTGGGTAGCCGTAGTAAAACCCGGGAGAATCTTATTCGAAGTAGGTAATGTGCCAAAAATAATGGCACAAAACGCCCTACGACGAGCAGCCGCTAAATTAGGAATTAAAACTCGCTTCGTTGAGCGTGTAGAACAGGTATGAGGTTTATAAATGTCTAAAGCTCTTGAAATAATAAATCAAGAAATTGATGAGCTACAAGCCTCTTTAGCGGATAAACGCAAAGAATTGTATGAACTAATCAATTTAAAGAAAAATACAAAAAAAATTGAGAAGCCACATCGCATTCCTTTGCTAAGAAGAGAAATCGCTAGGCTTCATACCGTGATCCACGCGAAAACATTGTAACAAGCGCATGCTGTGTGAGGACATAATGGAAGAATGTAAAACAAAAAGAAAAGTTAAGAAAGGGACTGTTCTATCTAATAAGATGGAAAAAACCGTTGTCGTGCAAGTTAGTCGCACATATCCTCACCCACGCTATGGGAAAGTGGTAACGCGTAACAAAAAATACTATGCACACAATGAGTTAAAACCATTGGAAGTAGGTGAACAAGTCACAATAGAAGAAACTCGTCCTCTCTCTAAACTTAAGAGATGGAGAGTAGTAGCCTAGTTTGGCTGCTCACTGGCTTTAAATGGAACGACCATAAAGCCTGAATGACATAAACAATTGAATTGCTAGATATAGCAAATACGGAAAAGTTCGGAGTTAATTAAATTATGATTCAGCAAGAAACGAAACTTAAAGTAGCTGATAATTCAGGAGCTAAACGAGTAAAGTGCTTTAAAGTACTCGGTGGATCAAAAAGACGTTATGCTAGTGTCGGCGATATTATCGTTTGTTCAGTTCAAGAAGTCGAACCAGGTGCAAGCGTTAAAAAAGGAGATGTGGTTAAAGCCGTCATCGTTAGAACAACTGCCGATATCGTACGTGAAGACGGAACCGTCTTACGCTTCGATACCAACAGCTGCGTCCTAATCGATGAAAAAAAGAACCCAGTAGGAACACGCATTTTTGGGCCTGTAGCGCGCGAGCTTCGCTCAGAGTTTTTGAAAATCGTATCTCTTGCCCCTGAAGTCATTTAGAAATGAGAGAGAAAAATATGAATAATAAATCCTCTGTGTGTACAAAATTCAAAAAAGGCGATCGAGTCGTTGCCATTGCAGGAAACGAACGAGGCAAAATTGGAACCATCCTCAGATGTCTGGGAGAAAGAGTCGTTATACAAGGACTCAATATCCGTAAAAAACATGTGAAGAAATCGGAACAAAATCCAGCAGGTGGAATCATGCCATTCGAACACTCGATGCATGTTTCAAACATTAAATTATGTGTTGCTGAAGATATTGGGGTGAAATTACGTACACGAGTTGACCAAAGTGGCAATCGTGAATTGTATTATAAATTAGATGGCCAAGAAATCACCCATCGTTCGCTTAAAAATTCAAATGGCAAGAAGAGTTAAAAAATGTCTAGGTTAAAAAAACGCTATCTAGAAAAAGTTAAGCCCGAATTATTACAAAAATTTGGGTATACGAATCCATGCATGATTCCCGGTTTGAAAAAAATCGTAATCAACATGGGAATAGCAGAAGCAAGCAAAGATAAGAATTCTATACAAGATTGTGTCAATGAAATGGCCCTCCTATCAGGCCAAAAACCCATTATCACAAAAGCAAAGAAGGCTATCTCAAATTTCAAACTTCGTGAAAAACAACCCATCGGGATAAAAGTTACAATCCGTGGATTGAGAATGTTTGACTTTCTTGATCGTTTCTGCAATATTGTATGTCCTCGTATCCGAGACTTTAGAGGCTTCCCCACTAAATGTGATGGAAGAGGAAACTATACGCTGGGTTTAGATGATCAGCAAGTTTTCCCCGAACTAAATCTTGACGATGTAAAGAAAACACAAGGGATGCATATAACCTTCGTTACAAGTACCTCCAACGATGAAGAATGTATTGAATTACTTCGTTTGCTTGGACTTCCGTTTAAAAATTTACCAGTATCGGTAGCAGCTTAAGAATAGGAGAAGGAATTATGGCAGTTAGCGACCCAGTAGCCGATTTCCTCACAAGGATTCGCAATGCAAGTCGAGCACAACGAAGATTCGTTGTCATTAATTGGAGCAAACTCAAAGAAGGTATTGCTGAAATCCTAAAAAACCAAGGATTTGTTGAAAGCTTCCTGGTTGAAAAAGATGAAAACCAAAGAGGGATTATCAGGATTTATCTGAAATATACAGACCGTCGTGAATCGGTGATTAAGGGACTTGAAAGAGTTTCTAAACCAGGCCTACGTCGTTATGTAAAATATGATGATATACCCTTTTTCTATGGCGGACTAGGTTTATCTATTTTGTCAACTTCCCAAGGTTTATTACCAGGTGGAGAAGCCAAAAAAAGAAAAATCGGTGGCGAACTTTTGTGCCGAGTTTGGTAAGGTCAATCAGCGTGAACAGCTGCTTGTCAGAGATCGATAAGCAGTTCTATAAGGAGTAAATCGAATGTCGCGTAAAGGAAAGCTTCCCATCTTAATCCCAAAAGATGTCGAAGTTAAAGTCAATAGTGGGGAAATCACAGTTAAAGGACCTAAAGGTTCTTTACATGGAACAATATTTCCTGAAATTGCCTTAAAAGTCGAAGGGAATGAAATCCACGTTCATTTGGCTGATCATGCGAAAGATTGTGGCAATATTCACGGCCTTTATCGTTCTCTTGTTCAGAATATGGTTACAGGAACAAGTGAAGGGTTCCAAGTCCGTTTAGAAATGGTTGGCGTTGGATATAGAGCAGCTATTCAAGGAAAGCTTCTAGATCTTCAACTAGGTTTTTCCCATCCGACTAAGTTACCTATTCCTGAAGGAGTAACTGTCACTGTAGATAAAAATACCGTGATCCTTATTTCTGGAATTGACAAACAAAAAATTGGACAGTTTGCAGCATCCATTCGCTCGAAGAAACCCCCTGAACCTTATCAAGGCAAAGGAATTCGATATGCTGGCGAATACGTGCGTAAGAAAGATGGAAAATCAGCTTCGAAAAAATAAAAAGGCATTTCCTCTGTTTGCGTAAGCATACTATTCTGTAAAGCAAATATAAATGCCTAAATGATTAAAAGGTTGTTATGAGAGAAGAACTTATTAGAAAGCAAACTGTTCGTAAAAAACGAACAATGCGAGTTCGAAAAAAAATTCACGGGACAAGTACCGAACCTCGCCTATGCGTGGTTAAAAGTAATAAGCATTTACAAGTGCAGCTAATTGATGATGATGCCGGTCTTACATTAGGATCTGTTTCTACTTTTTCAAAAGAGTATCGAGACAGTGAATTTGGCAAAAAAGGCAAACATGCCGCACGCAAATTAGGCGAGCATATTGCAAAAATTGCTTCTGAAAAAAATATTAAGGCAGCCAAGTTTGATCGCGGTCCTGCAAAATTTCACGGCATATTAGCCGAATTAAAAGACGCAGCAGTGGCTGGCGGCTTAAAATGCTAAATTTAGCTGTCATCATTTCCAATCAATTTTAGGATGTTTTAAATGACAAAACAATCAGATGGTCAGAAAAAAGAAAAGAAGGGCAGTGAGTTGACTGAGAAAGTCCTCTACATTAACCGCTGCTCAAAAGTTGTCAAAGGCGGACGAAAATTCAGCTTTTCCGCCCTTATTCTCGTTGGAGATGGTAAAGGACGCGTAGGTTATGGATTTGCTAAAGCAAATGAATTAACTGATGCAATCCGCAAAGGCGGCGAAGCAGCTCGTAAAAATCTCGCTTCTTATGAAATTGAAGGCACAACAATCCCGCATGAAATTATCGTTGATTGGGATGGTGCTAAAGTGATGCTTAAGCCTGCACCTGAAGGTTCAGGAGTCATTGCTGGTTCAAAAGTCCGTGCAGTTTTAGAAATGGCAGGGTATACAGACGTAATGGCGAAAAGTCTTCGTTCGAATAACCCGATCAACATCGTTAAAGCGACATTCAAAGGGCTTTCTCAATTGCGCAGCAGGCAAAAAATGAAACAAGTAAGAGGTTTAGCATGATTACACTCGAATCATTACAAAATTCTATCCGCGGCAGACGAAAGTGTAAACGTGTAGGTCGAGGAATCGGATCAGGCATCGGTAAAACATGCCGCAGAGGCCAAAAAGGCGCCGGCGCTCGTTCTGGTTACAAACGAAGACTTGGCTACGAAGGTGGACAGTTCCGCTTATTCGCTAAATTGCCGATAAGAGGATTCTCAAATGCCCGTTTTCGCGTTGAACTAGATATTGTCAATCTCTCCCAAATTCAGGATGCTTACGAAGATGGGGAAGTTGTCAACGAACAAACTTTGGCAGATCGCGGATTACTCAGCGGACGTACCAATGGAGTCAAAGTTTTAGGTGAAGGCGAATTGACCAAGAAAGTAACTTTTGAAGTTCATAGTTTGTCGAAAACGGCACGCGAAAAGCTACAAAAAGCTAAAATTGCGTTCGAACTTTCGAAGCCTTAAAAAAAGTGGCAGTTAGTTTTATCATCCATTCGATCAGTTTGATCGAAGTGACAAGTGCTTGTACGATTTCAAATGATTACAATAGTTCAACGGATAGTTAAAGCGAAGGATCAAGCTGATGTTTAGCGAAGTACAAAGAGTCTTCCAAATTCCTGAGTTAAGAAGTAAAATCCTTTTGACTGTATTTTTTCTCTTCATCTGCAGGATTGGAGGGTTTGTACCTGTTCCTGGGATTAATGGTGAAATTGCTGTCAGCTTTTTTAAACATGCTACCGGAGGAGGTCAAAACCTCTTTCAAATGGTAGACATTTTTTCAGGTGGTGCCTTTTCTCAGATGACTGTGATTGCACTTGGCGTAGTTCCCTACATTTCAGCCTCCATTATTTTGCAGCTACTAGTAGCCCTATGGCCTTCGCTGCAAAGAGAGCTGCGCGAAAATGGAGATGCTGCCAAGCGTAAAATTAATAAGATGACTCGTTTGCTGACTGTGATTTTATCAGTCGTGCAATCAGGACTGTTTGCGCGCTACGCTCTACAGATCAACTTATCCAAGCCTGGTATCGTCGCAGGCGAACTATTAGATATTCAAGCCTTCGGAATTCCATGGCTGTTTTATTTAATTGTCATCGCGACCATGACCACTGGGACAGTTTTTCTAATGTGGATCGGAGAGCAAATCACAGATCGCGGCATTGGCAATGGAATGAGCTTGATTATTACATTGGGAATTCTTTCACAGATCCCCACAGCTTTAGGACTAATATTCCAACAGTTGAACCTTAATTCGCAAGAGCCTGGTCAAATGAATATGGCTGGAGTCCTGGTGCTAATCGCGGTCTTTGTGCTCGTCACAATCGCAACGATATTAATCATCCAAGGACACCGAAGAATTCCTTTACAGTACGCCAGGCGTGTTGTAGGCAGAAAAGAAGTGCAAGGTGGAAGTTCATACATCCCACTTAAAATTAATTATGCTGGTGTGATCCCAGTTATTTTTGCGTCTTCGCTACTCCTTTTTCCAGCGACAATTGGAGCTTTTTTAGGTCATGGAAATTGGCTAGGTGAAGTCGCTAGTATGATTTCTCCAGGAAGTGCGCTTTATATGTTGTTTTTTGTGCTGCTTATTATCTTTTTTACTTACTTCTGGACAGCAACACAATTTAGACCAGACCAAATCGCATCAGATATGAAGAAAAATGGAGCGTTTATCCCAGGTGTACGCCAGGGAAAACCGACTCAAGATTATTTAGAAAACACAATGAATAAGATTACGTTGCTTGGAGCCTTATTTCTAGCAGGAATTGCAATCTTACCAACACTTGTAGGAAGGTTTTTAGGAATTCCTCAAACAATTAGCTACTTTTTTGGTGGAACTGCGTTACTGATCTTAGTCGGTGTTGTTTTAGATACAATGAAACAAGTAGAATCGCACCTTCTAATGAAGCGTTACGACGGATTTATGAAAAGAGGGCGAATTCGCGGAAGATAGATTGTTTTCTTTTGAAGTAAAAGCATCTTTATGCTAAATTAATCAAGTTCAATTTCATGTAATTAGTAGGAGAGTTGAATGCCTAGAATTATCGGTATCGACATACCGGATAATAAAAGATTAGAGATCAGTTTAACCTATATCTACGGAGTAGGTAGACGTTTATCTAACGAAATTATTGCAAAATTAGGTTTGGATCGCAATATGCGCGCCCAGAAATTAACTGAAGATGAAGTTGCAAGTATCAACGCACTTCTTCAGTCTGCTTATGTTGTGGAAGGTGACCTAAAACGACAAGTCCAAAATAATATCAAGCGATTAGTAAGTATTCATTCCTATCGTGGGATGAGGCATCGTAGTGGACTTCCAGTACGCGGACAACGCACACGTACTAATGCAAGAACAAGAAAAGGACGTCGTAAGACAGTTGCTAACAAGAAAAAATAAGAGAGGAGTGAATTGCTTTGTCGAAACAAGTCGTGAATAAAAAAGCAGCAGTAAAACCCAAAAAAAAGATACATGTACACGTTCCGTCAGGAGTGGCACATGTTAAAGCAACCTTTAATAACACGATTGTCGCGATCACTGATCCAAGCGGAAATGTTATAGCGTGGGCAAGTGCTGGAAAAGTTAACTTCTCTGGTTCTAGAAAATCTTCTGCATTTGCTGCAACTGTAGCTGCACAAGATGCAGCCAAACTCGCAATGGCAGTTGGAATGCGTGAAGTCGAAGTTAAACTAAAGGGACCTGGCGCAGGTCGTGAATCTGCAGTACGAGGCTTACAAGGCGCTGGATTGACAATTACATCAATACGTGACGTTACACCATGCCCGCATAATGGTTGCAGACCACCTAAAAGACGTCGAGTTTAATGATTAGGATCTGCAGTGATAGTCAGTTTAACCAGACTTCATTGCAGAAATTAACTATTTTTTTCCAGAATTTTTCGATTTTTGTGAATCGATTCTCATTTTGAGAACTGTTTATATTATTTTTTTATCAGGAGTGGCTTCATGGCAGTCAAGTATGGTAAGTTTGAAATCCCTCAGCAAATTTCTGTGGATGAGGAAACGCTAAGCCAAACGTTTGGTCGTTTTATTGCAGAGCCTTTTGAAAAAGGATTTGGCCACACTGTGGGAAATTCTCTTCGACGCATGATGCTTTCCTCTCTCGAGGCGCCGGCCATTGTCGCAGTACGAATTGAAGGAATCTCTCATGAGTATATGGCAATAGAGGGTATCGTTGAGGATATGACAAATATTATCCTTAACTTAAAAGGGGCTCTGATTCGGAAGCTCCCAATGGATGACTCACCCATTTCACGTGAAGATCGTATTGTGACCTCAATGCTTGAAATTTCACAAGAAGATTTGGATAAGAATCAAGGGCAATGTCACATTAAGTTGGGTGATATTTTCACAGATGGAAATTATGAAGTTGTTAACCCGCTTCTCCATCTTTTTACAGTTTCCCAGCCAATGCGTCGTCAAATTGATTTGCGCGTAATGATTGGAAGAGGGTATGTTCCTTCAGATCGATTGGATTTCCACGGTAAGACTTCAGATGAAATTCTAATCGATGCGGCGTTCTCACCAGTGCGTTTAGTAAACTACACTGTAGAAAACACACGGGTTGGACAAGACACAGACTTTGACCGCTTGCTTTTAGAAATCTTAACAGATGGGCGTGTTACACCAGCTGAAGCGTTAGCTTTTGCTGCACAGATCGCCGTAAAACACATGTCGGTCTTTACGCAGATTAACCCTCATATGTTGTTATTTGATGAAGGTCTATCTAGCGATGATGCGGATCAAGATGCAATTATGGCTAAACTCGCCTTACGCATCGATGAAATTGAGCTTTCTGTCCGTTCCACAAATTGCTTAAGCGGTGCTAATATTGATACGATCGCGGAACTTGTATCTATTCCTGAGCGCCGCATGCTTGAATTCCGTAATTTTGGTAAAAAGTCTTTGAATGAAATCAAAGCAAAGTTAACTGAAATGGGTCTTCACCTCGGTATGGATCTATCGAAATACGGAATTACAGCAGATAACGTAAAAGAGAAGGTTGCCCAATACCATAAAGAGGTTAAGGACAAATCAGAAGTGTTAAAAGTTAGTGAAGAATAGTTAGGTATATTTTATGAGACATAAGAAAGATACATGTAAACTTGGTAGAACGACATCCCATAGAAGAGGAATGTTCGCCAATATGCTAAAATCTTTGATTACAGAAGAACGTATTACGACAACTGTTGCCAAAGCTAAGGCTTTACGCCGATATGCTGATAAAATGGTGACACTTGCGAAGAAGAATACATTAGCCTCAAGGCGTCGAGCTATTGCTGAGCTAATGATTCGTTTTAATACTTTGACGGCTAAAGATGAAAGAGCAGCACGCCAAGGAAATACAAGCAGCTACAATACCGATCGTGGGGTTGTGCAAAAATTGTTTGGAGACCTTGGGACTAGATTTGCTGATCGCGAAGGCGGTTACACCCGTATTGTTAAAGGAAAAAGACGTGTTGGAGATAACGCTCAAACATGTATAATTGAGTATTTGCAAGACTAGTCTTTTTTGAATTTCACAAAACTCTACAAAATGATATCTTATTTTGTAGAGTTTTTTATTGAATTCAAAAAAGGATATTTTATGAATAAATTTGTAATTATCGCTTTCTCAGCTTGGTTTCTCCTGGCTTTGGTCATCACTTTAGGTCTTTTGGGTATTTTATTTATAAAAAATATAGTTTTCAAGCCGTGTCTTTTAAGGCAAAAGTAGGCTTCTAAAATCCGCTTGGATCGCGTAGCTGTTTTAAAATTATTTTCATTTCAAAGATAGTTAGATTAAGCGATTAGAATTCTTACTGTTTAGTTAATTTAATATTATTTAATAGCTGATTAATGGTTAGCATAACTATAATAAAAAACTTTACTTTCTAAGTGGATAGAGGGGTTTATGGATTATTATGCTTCTGTTGATAAAAGACTACATATTGCAGCTGGTGAATATTATCAAGGCAGCATTAATAGTTACAATAATTTATTTACTAAACTGCTTTTTTGGGGCAAATCTCGGAAGATTACAATTAATGGGGAATCTTTTCGGGTTAATAAAAAAAGTTATGACAAATTCTTAATTTCATTAAAAGCAGATCTTCCCACAGCCAAATTGTCGAAAGAATTTGTTGGTTTACCTGTTACGGTGCTCCGGGATAGAGGGCAAATGCGCAGTCATCTGAGAGCTTTTAAAACACGGCGCTTAGGCCAAAAGCTAATTCATGCATTAGTTGTAGAAAAAGATATGCAGCTTGCCAAGAAATACATTGGTCAAGGTGCTGCTGTGGATAAACATTTTTGGCTTTTAGAGGATCACGTTAATCCAAGAATTTGTTTGAATACTCATTTTAGTGAAGATCTTGCGCAGAAGACTCTGCAACCATTTACGTCGACCCGTTATACCCCTTACTTGTTTGCGATTGCATCCTCTCAGTTTGCTGTGAGAGATTTTTTGGAGAAAGTAGGTGTTAATCGAGAAATGAAGGGTGAGATTTGTACCTTTTCACGGACGATCACGCAGTGTACTAATCAAGTGAGGATAGACCCCACTGTGCGAACTCATGTGCATGTCTCCCCTCGCAGGCGAAGGCAAAGAAGAGCAGCTCCACATGTGACACATTCTGTTGGAGTCGATGTCGTTAATACTCAAACGATTTATTTTCAAGATGTGTATGCCAATCGATCCCAAATATCAGCGAATTTAAATGGGCAAAATTTGGTTTTTACTCCAAGCATGAACGGTCAAGATGTGGTCAATTGGAGTACAAGTACTCAAGTAGGCAGAGTTCCAATTCTATAACTTATACACTTTGTCTGTTATGGGAAGTTGTTTGGATTTCGTGAGATGTGTGTTCCAAACCTTGCATGTAATTCATAAATTGGGATAGGGATTCGTTACTGTGTTGTGTAGAGTTCTCTAATTCGAGAATCGCATGCTTCATTTGGTCTGTATAAATAAATTGATGGTTGAGTTCTGTAGCTACCTTCTCAAGCATTATCGTTTGCTGTTGAATATTATCTAGAATCTTAGCGAGTAATTCATTTAAATTAATGGCTTGTGAAGCTCCAAGATTTACTTCCTGTGAGAGCTTATCAATGCCATTTACTCCGAAAGACGTCGCTGCTATCATTTCATTAATTATTTTTTCAATATCTGAAGTGGCACTTGTTGTTTGATCAGCTAGTCGACGTATTTCTCGAGCGATGACAGAAAAACTTCTTCCATGTTCTCCGGCTTTTTCCGCTTCAATAGCGGCGTTTAAGGAGAGTAGATTTGTTTGATCAGCAATCTTAGAGATCGTGGTAACCATATTCGTGATGTGGCTGGTCTTTTCAGTAAGAATCTGTAGCTTGGAAGAAATTTGACTTGAGACTTCAACGAGTTGATGGATCATCGATTCTAGGCTTTTTAAGATGTCGCGACTTGAAATTGTGAAAGCCCCAGTTTGCTCTGTGCGAGAGGTAATTTCTTGCATGGCATTTGAGAACTCTTTTGAAGAGAGTGCTAGGTTTGAAACAGTATCTTCAATTTGTTTCGAGGCAAAATGTTGTTGCACAAGAAATTTTTTTTGATTTTCTGACGTTTCAGAGATTTTATTGGTAGTTGTATCAATTTCTATCCCAGCTTTTTTAAGCTTATCCCTCAATAATGCGCTGTTTTCAGCCATCCTGTTAAAATTATCTTTTAGCTGACTAAATTCTGCAGGCATTTTCATAGAGATTAATTGCGGGGTAGACTCGTGTGTCCAAAGACTTGTTTTGGCTTGTAATTCTTGAATCGAATTTAAAATTTCAAGCATTGTTAACCAACCGATCAAAATTAAAAGAGCGGTTAATAGCATAATAGCAAACAATGTGAAATTTTGATGTTTAAGAAAAAGCTTGAAATGCTGCTGTAAAGTGGTTTCGATCTCTTCTGAGGATATATTCCAGAGTTCAAAACTTTTTGTTAAAGCTTTATCTCCCAAACTGGCGAATTGGTCGGTCTTCACGGCAATACTGGAAGTATTGACCAATGAATTTTCGGCAAATAGAATAAATTCTTCGACTGCAGCAAAATACTTGCGCAGGGCTTCCCGGAATTCGGTCATTGAAGGTCCCTGAATAGATTGATTTTGCTTGTATGCCTGCGAACTTAACAAATTTGTTCGCAAAGAATCGAGTGCATTCAACAATCCTATTCGATCATCACCTACTAATTTCTTTGATTGGATGGCATTTTCCCCATAAATGAGGATTTTCACAAGCTGCTCTTGAGCAAGCGGGAGCTGCTGCATCACATGATGAATGAAGTAATGGTGTGTTGGATTTACCTCAGAAGACGTGTGATGGGAGGGATTTAAATAGATTAAAAAAGAACGGATCTCTTGGGCAAGTTGTTCATGGTGCGCATCGCTTTTTGCAATTGATATCTCTAAGGCATTTTTTTGTAAATATTTCCAATCTTCTTCGATTCCCAGAGCTGTAATCCATTCTGTGTCTGGTGGTAACGTCGCAGTTTGTAAATATTGCAGCACATTTTGAGGATGCTCTGAAGATTTTTTTAAATTTTCAAAATGTTTGTTTATATGATCTTGGATGTTTTTTAAAGAACTTTTTAGAGAGGTCTCCCCATAAAAAATGCGATGGATCAAAACTTGATGTTTATAAAGAGCTTGTAGAAGCTCTGCCATTTCGCGATTGTATTTAATATTTTTGATTTCGTGGTGCAGAAACTGATTGCTAAATTTTTTGGTCATAAAGATGTAATACAAAGAAATGCTCATGCCGAGCAGAGCGATCACAAACATGATTAAAAATTTCTTGCGTATGCTGATGCGATGAAAAAATGAAGGGATAATTGCGGTTGAAGGATCATTCATCTAAAACTATTCCTTTGTAAGACCTTTTGCACTTTTTCAAGTAAAGTGAAGAATGCAAAAAAATCTTTTGCGTTTCCTGAATGTTCCTTTTCAAGTATTTTTTTAGCAATAGGTTTAATAGGCTTCTTATAAATTCAATCCGATTGAACTTAAAGTTAACGATGGGATAGACTTACAAGATATAAAATATCCAAAAAACAGCAATTTTACATTTTACATATGATCAAACTTGTCAAAAATCGTCTTAAACTATTTTTTTTGTTGCTGGGGTTGTTCGGAAGTTTTTACGGGATCGGACGCCTTTATTATTTTTTTACAGATGGATTTACTATCGGTAATATATCAACTTCCTTTCAGTCTGATCCACGTTGGGACGTTCATAAGCTGGCTTTGGCAGAGCAAAATCAGTTGGATTCCATCTTAAAACAATCCTTTCATTATCTCGGTAAGGGTTGTCAATCGTATGTTTTTTTAAGTGACGACGGTCAGTTTGTTTTAAAATTTTTTAAGTACCAGAGATATAGACCCAAACCTTGGGTGGATTGGTTTTCTTTCATTCCGCTTGTAGATTCCTATCGGCAGGATAAGCTCCAAAAGAAAGGCAAGAAGTTAGACAGGGTTTACGGAAGCTGGAAGCTGGCTTTCGAACATTTACAGCCTGAAAGTGGTGTGATCTACACCCATTTAAATAATCATCCTCAGTTAAATCGAACCCTCACTATTTTTGATAAAATGGGCTATTCCTATGATGTAGAACTTGATCCCCTGCAATTTCTTATCCAACGAAAGGCTACCATGATTTGCGATGAGATTGCATCTTTAATGGATCAAGGAAAAATTCATGAGACCAAAACTTTATTGGATCATCTATTAGTGATGATGGCTAATGAGCATGCGCGAGGTTTTGTGGATGAAGATCATGCCTTAATGCAAAATACGGGTGTGATTGGCGACCAACCCATTCATATTGATGTGGGATTATTTACTTGTCGTGAAGATGTAAAAAATTTAACAGTTTCTCATCTTGAGCTTTTCAAAAAGACCTATAAGTTTAGGATATGGCTGCAAAATCAGTACCCTGATTTAGCCACGTATATAGATCAAAAGCTTTATAAGGTGATTGGAGAAGAATTTCTAACGATGCAGTTTGAGGAAGATCAACATTAAAAGGGCAAACAAAAATGTTTGCCCTTTTCATTGTAAGCCACTAAAAAATCAAATAGGGGTCTTTAGTAAGCTTTTCTAAAATATCCATAGCATCTGCCCCCCAGTATTCTGTTAGCTCTTTTTTCGCTGTCGTTTTGTTTAGCTGTGCATCGTAATAGCCTTTTGAAATAGCTAGTAATACTTGTAAATAGGGCCCCGATGCTATTCCTGCTCGACCACTTTCTTGGTAATCATTAATAAGTTTTTTGAAAGCATTAAGAGCCAGCTTTCTTGTTTCTGGTGCAGCGGATTCAAATCCCTTAATGATATATAACGGGGCGGCTTTTCTAAATTTTGTAGTGTCTTTGTAGACGTTATCGTAAATGTATTTGTATTCATTTTTACCTAAATACTTATCTAAATATTTGAATTCAGCGGGGTTGGTGAGGGAAAGAGTTTGAAAATCACTTCGCTAAGAAAGCGCAATCAAAGCCTTGCAGCTATTTGAAAGAATTTTTTGGGCATTCATTTCATAATCTTTAGGGAGTTTTTCTAATGTATCGGCGTAAGTAGTTGTCAATTTTTTCAAGTAGTCAGAGCGATCTTTAGCGTAAAAAGCTTTCAACTTTTGTTTATTTGCAGGGGTGTTCGGAATGTGATTGATGATCCAACCTTCAGCTGTCATAGTTTGTTTATTTTTGCGTAATTCAAGAGCGATTTTGACCAGTTGATCGATTTCGTCATTATCGACCATTTGTTTGATTTTGTCTTTTAACCGTTTGAGTTGATTGCCTAAGCCAAATGTTGAAGCTGTGCAAATGCAGGTGGCAAAATTATTATCGTTCCAGGCCATCTCAAAGAGATCTTCTGGAGATTTAATTTGAGCAAGTGCTTTTTTAAGCATTGCATTCGTTTCTGGAAGATATTTATTTAAATCCGAATCCCCAATGATTTCAGTAACGGCGCTAGTTGCCTCGAGACTGTGCTTGCCTTCAAGATTAAGCGCTAAGACAGCTAAAGAAGCTTTGACAAGGCTTGTATTCCAATTTTGCTTGCTAATTTCATCTAAAACTGGATTTTGTGTTTTAGGAAATGTGAGGGAAAATTTTGATTTAATAGTAAAATCTTTCATTTTATGCTTGGCAAGGCCGAGGAGTGTGTGTTTGGCTGCTTGAATAGCTTGGGACAGCTTACCTTCCGTTATGAACTGCATGAATAAAGGTGCGGTCAAGTAGAAAGAATGAGCAAAAAAATTGGGGTCTATTTCTTCAAATTTGGTTTTGCAGTTTGTCTTTAATAATCCCAAAAAGGTATCGGCAGTCGTTTTTTCGGTCATCGAAACAGTCACAATGAAGTAATGCAGATTATTGATTAGCTCTGACATTTGTGTAGGAGTGGTTTTGTCAGGAATATGCAGCTCAAAACTTACCCCAACAGGTTTGCTATAATCAATTTGAGGAGATTTTTCTCCTGGAAATGAATACAGGCCTTGATGTGCTAGTACCGCTCCAAAAGTAGCCCCCTGCTCCCATCTTTCGTGTTCATTATTACCGTGCATTTCTACTTTAAGAATAAGGCCTTGGTCGGGGTGATTTATATCCATCTCTAGTAGCAATCCAGCGCTATGCTGTCTCACTGGAATAGTGAATCCTAATGTGGCCTTAGAGCCAACGGCTATTTCTGAAATGGTTTGACCAAATTTGGAGGCAATTTTTTGAGAGGTATTATATAATAACCCATCTAAAATATCCAGATTGACCCCATTTTGGGCTAGTAAATATTTACGAACTTTTTCTGCGTTTTGATGTGCTTGTGTGAAATATTCTTCAGCTGTAGTCGCCCAATGAGCAGAAAAATTAAGATCCGCTTTTGAACCAATTGTAAGAGCTGCTACGTTGAATTCTGGACGAGATTCTAATTGCTCTGACCACGCTAAATTTTTAGTTTGTATGTCTCTTTTTAAATGATTAAATCCAGGGGTTTGGAAAATGTTAATGCCTGTTTTTAATGCATCATCGAATCCAAATTTATATTCTCCTCCTTCTAACATTTTTTCTTTATATTGCTTTAACATAACTGAATTGTAGAGCCCACTCATCAGAGCACTTTCATCTTTGTCACTTAAAAGTTCAAAAGCAGTTAAAGAAACATTAACTTGCGATTGCACAGCAACTACGAAGTCTTTAACTTTTTGCTTGGCATCCCTAGGATAGTCAGAGTTTCCTGAAATTGTTTTGATAGTTTTATCTGTGGCATCAATGACTCTTTCCATCAATTGTAAAAGAGCTAGTTTACCAAAAGGTGTGGCCGTTTCGTACTTCTCTACAAAGAGGGGTTTTTGAGGAAAGCTCTTGGGATTAAATCCACAAGCTTCAATAAATTTTGCTAAATTGGATAAATTTTTCTCAATTTGTTCAGGCGTAGTCCAAAGGGCATTGATTTGCCCTTCAAAGGTTTCTACTTCATCCATCTTTTCTTGCACCCAAGCTAAAGTTTTTTCTTCTAGAAGTTGAATGATTGCTTTAGAAACTTCAGGCACTTTGCCCTTATGAGTGATCCACAATTTTGAAAAAAAGACATTTAGGACAAGAGGGGTGAGTTTTAATTTTTCAAAAGCCTCCAATGCTTGAGTCAATTGCAGTACATACTGGAGATTAGTAGGGATAAATAGTCCTTGCACAAAAGCGACCCAATCATTGGAACACTTTTTACTTAGAGAATAGTTTTTTACCGCAATAAAATTTAAGAGATGGCTAGTGTTTTTGCCATCCAGTGTAATGCCAGCTTTTTTTGCTAACTCAATGTGTTTTCGATCCATTTTATCTTCTTGCAGTGATTTGGCAAAAGAAGCTCCGCCAATTACATTGCTATCCACTTGCTGAAAAATGAGAGCTTCTAAAAGCTTAATGGGGAAAAGGCGATTAGGGGATTCAGGTGGAGAACTTTCTAGAGCAGGCATCACTTCTTTTTTAACTAATTGAACAATCTGTTCGAAAACAAGAAATAGAGGTTGGTTAACTTCAGCTCGGTTGGCTGGGGCAGACTCCATATTTTTACGAAGTTTTTTATAAAGTCCATTTAATAGCGTTGCTAAAGCAACATTAGCTTCTTTCGAAGGCGTTGAAGACATTAGATCAATCAGATTGCGAATGGTAGGGTTTGCAGGTTTAGTGGGTCCCTTAAGTTCAAGAAGATGTGCTCCATCCAATAATTTTTCAATCATAGCCGGAACAAGCAAATTAATCCGGTCAAGCCTCGCTTTATAAATATCAGTTATTTCGGTTTTTTTCTTGCCCTTGGGAATAACTAATTGCGGCGGCGTGTTTCGAACAGAAAGTTCCAGTGGAATTGAATAACTGATGACCCCTTTTTTGATAATGTCAGGAGTTTGTCCAGAAACAATTAGGGCACGCTGTGGATCAAAAAATAAGGGTGCTTTATCAGAAGTTGAAGCGGCAAGTTTCTTGAGTTTCTTTCGAGTCTCTGCATTTTCTATGACAAAGACTGGAACTCCTAAACTTCGCAACATTACCCCGTCATGAGAGGTAACTGAAGACGATTCATTGATGATAATAGCTTTGACTTTTGCTTGCTGGTTTAAATATTCTTTTCTAGCAGAGGCTAAATCTGAAGTAAATAAGAGCTGATCTTCTGAGCTGATCGTCCTGACGTAGGCTTGTCCATCTAGCAAGGTTTTAGTCGAAATGACATGCTCAAGAGGGATTTGTTGGAGTTTTTGACCAGCTATGTACGTTTTTTCTTTTTTCTCAATTTGAGATAATCCGCGTGCTTGCAGCAGGTATAAGGTGCCTTTGGCATTTTTTTTGGCAGGGTCTGGCAGCTCAAGTGTATATTCGACATCCATCGCTTTTGTTTGTTGCGGTCCGGGGCCATAATGTCGCGAGATTTCATCTGCGGCAATTTTAATGTCTTTGATAATCGGAGTTGGAATTGCGCAGTTTTTCCTTAGCGAAGCATTTTCATTTTTTAATGTAACGATCTCGTATTTTTTGAACCCTTTTTGCTTGCCCACTTGACGTGTTCTTTTATCTCTAATCACACTGTGAATCACTGTTTCTTCAACATTTGCATATTTTTCTTTTTGTGAGTTAGTTAAAGTTTCCGTTTTCTTATTCACTCCTTTTACAGGCTTAAATGGCAGTTTTGTGGCAATTTTTCGAATATAGTGAGTGTCAGTGCTGACGGTTCCGCTCACAATGCCCTCTCCTGTTCCTAGTCCAACTTGAAGGAGTGTGACCCCGTCAGCTTTCTCTGGCTCTTCGGTAAAAAATACACCGGAGCGGAATATTTCATGCGGGGCGACGTTGTTCGTAGAGGTTGTTTCTCCGATCATTTCTTGTATAAGAACAGGAATAAAGACCGAGTCAGTAAATAATGTTTGGTCTCCCACTGCTAAACGCTGCATAATCGAATTTTCGCTAAAATATGAAGCTAACACTTTGCCGATATTGATAGAAATTTCAGTCGGGGTGGGCTGGACATAAGGGACGCTGGCATTGCCTCCAGGATTTGTATTTTTGTCTGAATCTTCCATCCCTGTACTTCTTACAATGACAAATTTGGGTTGATGTTGTTTGATCCAGTCTTCAAGCTGCATTGTAAAATAGGTATTGGATCTAAAATAGTTTTCAACGTTTTTTTGCATTTCTTCCAATTGGGCTTTGCCTTGTTTAGTGATTTGCATGTGAACTGCAGCAGCACCGGAAGAATTGGGGGCATTTTGAAATTGGGTTTTTTGAGAAAATTCAAATGAATTTAAAAATTTCTGCCACATCTCATCTAAATTAACTCCTGATTTAAGGATCAATGGATTCAATTCGAAATGTGAAATAGGGAAAAATGGAGGAACTTTAACCTCGCATGCTTTCGTTTCAGATGAGATTTTTTTAGCGAGCTCTTCTAAAATCATCAAATTAGCTGCCTTATATCCATAACCGAGGTTAACGGCATAGTGATCTAAGTTGGCTGGAATCAGAGGGGGTTTTTTGCTTAAGTGATGTAACCAGAGCGCTGTCTCTTTAGGAAGATTTTTTGCTTTACCGATAAGTTTTGGATCGGCTCCTTGGGTCAATAACCAGGCAGCTGCTTGAATCTGCTGCTTTTCTAAAGTCATTTGGAAAAGTTCATCTACGTTGATCCCAGCCTGCAGTCGTGTTTGTACAAACTTTGTAAAGTCTTCTGCGATCACAGGGTCATCGTGCAGATCCTCGGAAGAACTGGGTTTGTAGATTAACGGATGGATGAATTTAGCTTTATTTGCTAAGAGATGTTTTTGGAAGAGGGCGTAGTAATCTCTCAGGTGGGGAAGTTTAGCTTTTGATACGATGTCGTGTTGAACTTTGCCACCAGCCTGTTTATAAGAGACAATCAGCGGAGTGAATGCGCTTTCTTGTCGAAGAAAATAAGTTCCAACAGGAAGCTTTTCCAACATATTTTCAGCTTCAACCATTGATAAGATTTCATGATCAATTCGTTTTATTTCATCTAGGGGATCTTTGGTACTGCCGCCACCACAACCCGATTTATTTCCAGGGAGAAAGACTTTATGTCGAGGGGCGATTAAGTTAAAGTTAGCTGCTGCCTGGCAGAATAAGTCGCTGATAAGTGGATTAGTAGAGGAGGGTAATTGCTTTTGGATTTGTCCTAAAATGAGTTTCGATCTTTCTAAATTAATGTGGTACATCCACTTCAAGCATCTTTTGCCAATAATTATCCAAATGAGGCGTGTTAACCAGTTCGAGGTGGCTAAGCTTAGGTCTTTACGAATCCAAACTTTTTTTTTATCAGCTTTTTTTATGTTTTCTAACTTAGTAATGACATCATTATCATTCCATTGTTGACTAATATTTTTTTTTAATTGAACTGTAAAGGCCATATGAATTCCTGTATTAAATATAAATATATTTTCGAGTTTCGTATGAGAATAAGGGAGCTTTTATAATACTCTGAACACTCTTGTCAACTTTAATCTGTTGAAAAGAAGGTGTTATTAAAGAATTATATGGGGATGGTTTTTTGATTTTACAAAAAATAAAAGATCCTGTATAGATGTACCCTTACTTGCGGCCATGGCGGAATTGGTAGACGCGCTAGATTCAGGTTCTAGTCGGGGCAACTCGGTGGATGTTCGAGTCATCTTGGCCGCAATCTTTTAACAGTTGTCAAGGATCGATATGTTTGAAAACGTCACCAGAGCGGCCTTAGTAGCTAATGGTGAGATTCAGGATTTTGATTGGACGGCTTCTCAAATTCGACATTTCTCTTTTTTAATTGCCGTTGACGGTGGTTTGAATTATTGCCGGCAGATGCATCTCCAGCCTGATTTGCTTGTAGGAGATTTTGATTCTGCCACTCCGGAAACCCTTAAGTTGTATAGCTCTGTTCTCGCATTGCGCTTTCCTGAGCACAAAGATAAAACCGATTTAGAGCTTGTTGTCGAAATGCTTATCCATAAAAATGTGAAGCAAATCAGTGTCTTCGGGGGGTTAGGTCAGCGGATGGATCACACTCTGAGTAATTTGTGTTTAATGTACCGCTATCCTGAACAAGTCTGCTTGGAAGCTGAGAATGAAAGCTTATTTTTCATCAAAAGTAGTCAGACTATTGCAACTGTTCCAGGTCAAACCATCTCTTTGATTCCTTTTCAAGGGCCTGCAACAGGAGTTTGTTCTAAAGGGCTGAAGTGGGAGCTTGATCAAAACACTCTGGATCCTTGGCATGTCAGTCAATCGAATGTCAGCCTAGGCTCCGCCGTTGAATTTAGCATTGCTAATGGAAGCCTACTTTGTTGTTTGCAACGAAAAATTAATACTTGAATTCTTCTCCTAAATGAATTAAATTCATCTCTTTTAAGTAATACTTTTAGTTTAATTATTTTATGTGTTGAATCCGTGTGGATTTTTTGTTCATGTAAAATCTAACTGTAATTAACTTTTACCTTAACATTCTTCAGAATAAGTGGATGCGACATGTATACCTACGACCGAAAAAAAATACGTAATTTTTCTATCATTGCTCATATTGACCATGGCAAGTCTACGTTAGCAGATCGGCTGCTTGAGCAAACGCATACGGTAGCTAAAAGAGATATGCAAGAGCAGTTACTTGATGACATGGATTTGGAAAGAGAGCGCGGGATTACGATTAAAGCTCATCCTGTGACCATGCTTTATGAAGCTTTAGATGGCGAAACTTATCAAATAAACCTCATCGATACTCCTGGGCACGTCGATTTTTCTTACGAAGTTTCGCGTTCATTAGCTGCGTGCGAGGGAGCTCTCTTAGTCGTGGACGCTGGCCAAGGTGTTCAAGCTCAAACTCTGGCCAATGTGCATCTGGCGTTGGAAAGAAATTTAGAGATTGTGCCAGTCATTAATAAGATTGATCTTCCCACAGCTAATCCAGAAGAGGTTCGCAAGCAAATCGAAGATGTAATTGGAATCGATGCTTCAGAAGCGATTTGTTGTTCAGCAAAGTCAGGATTAGGGATCGAAGGTATTCTAGAAGAGATCTTGAAGAAGATTCCCCCTCCGCAAGAGCCTGAAGATGACATCCTGCGCGCCTTAGTCTTTGATTCCCATTATGATACTTATCGTGGTGTGATGGTGTACGTGCGCATCATTAGTGGAGAAATCAAGAAAGGTTCTTTAATTAAGTTAATGGCTAACGACCGCTCATTCGAGGTTTTGGATGTGGGTGTTTTTGCTCCTAAAGAACGGTCGGTCTCCGAATTGCGCCCTGGCGAAGTAGGCTACATGATAGCCAACATCAAAAAAACTTCTGACGTCAAAGTTGGGGATACCATCACTCTGCAAAAGTATCCTGCAACCGAAGCACTTCCCGGATTTCGCCATATCTCGCCTGTAGTATTTGCTGGGATATACCCCATCGATTCTTCAGATTTTGAAGCCCTGCGCGATGCTCTAACTAAACTTCAGCTAAACGATACAGCTCTGCATATGGAGCAAGAAAGCAGCATGGCTTTGGGGTTTGGTTTTAGATGTGGATTTTTAGGATTATTGCATTTGGAAATTGTATTTGAAAGAATTCAACGTGAATTTGATTTGGATGTGATTTCCACTGCTCCTAGCGTAATTTACCGTTTCTTACTTTCAGATGGCAGCGTATTGGAAGTTGATAATCCTGCCCATTATCCTGATCCCACATTTATTGATGTTGTCGAAGAGCCATGGGTAAAATGCCATATTATTATTCCTTCAGAATATTTAGGCGCAGTCATGAGTTTAGGGATGGATAAGAGGGGTAATTGTGTTAAAACAGAAACCCTTGATAGTCGCCGTTTAATTCTCACTTATCGTTTTCCTTTGAATGAAATCATCACCGATTTTCATGATAAACTTAAATCCGTAACCAAAGGTTATGGATCTTTTGATTACGAATTCGATTCGTATGAGAAAGGGGATATCATAAAGCTCGAAATTCGCGTGAATGAAGAGCCGGTTGATGCTTTTTCTTGCCTAGTGCACCGCACAAAAGCCGAAAGCAAAGGCAGGGCGATTTGTGAAAAACTTATTGAAGTTATCCCGATGCAATTGTTTAAAGTACCTGTCCAAGCCGCCATTGGGGGTAAAGTTGTTGCCAGAGAAACCATTAAGGCCATTACCAAAAACGTGACTGCAAAGTGCTATGGTGGTGATATTAGCCGAAAAAGAAAGCTTTGGGACAAACAGAAAAAAGGGAAGAAGCGCATGAAAGAGATCGGCAAAGTCAATATCCCGCAAAGCGCCTTTATGGAAGTTCTGAAAGCAGGCGGGTGATGTTCTTTACTCAAAAAGCTTACTAAAAATTCTATCTATTGAAATCATTTTAAGTTATATTTTTCTAATCAAGAATACCAGGCAACTTAATAAAATAAAAAATATACAGTAGTTTATGGCTTCAACAGCGCTTTTCTCAGTTTTATCCCCTGCTTCTATTTATCAATCTGCAGATTTAGTTGATTTTGATTTTGCTTTAGCGCCGGCTCATGTCGCAATTATTCCTGATGGAAATCGTCGATGGGCCAAAAGACAGCAAACTTCTCCTAAGGTGGGGCATACTGAAGGTGCCGATAATTTTATCGAGATAGTCAAAAGTTGTAAAGAATTGGGAGTTAAAGTGGTGACATTTTACACCTTTTCAACCGAAAATTGGGCTCGTTCTCAAGATGAGGTGCAGGTGTTGATGTGGTTATTGGATATTTATCTCACTGAACAACGTCAAACGATGCTAGATCTGGGTATTCAGTTTGAAACAATCGGTGATCTCTCCAAAATCCCTTTAAATGTTATCGAAACAATCACTGAAACAAAACGCATTACCGAACAATGCGATCAAATTCGCATGGTGCTAGCGATCAATTATGGCGGACGTGATGATATTTGTAGAGCGGTTCAACACCTTGTAAAAGAGGCTTTGGATAATCAAATGGATCCAGGAACTATTACAGAAGAGATCCTAGGAAGTTATTTAGATACTGCCCCTTTCGGAGATCCAGATTTATTAATTCGCACAAGTGGTGAATTGCGCATCAGTAACTTTTTACTATGGCAAATATCTTACTCAGAGTTGTATATCTCAAATGTACTATGGCCAGACTTTACCCCGCACCATTTGCTAGAAGCGATCTGTGATTACCAGAAAAGGAAGAGAAGGTTAGGAGGATAGCGTGCTCTCACAAAATTTAAAGCAAAGACTTATATTTGGTTTTCTGGGTAGTGCCTGTCTGTTTTTGTTGATTTTTCTAGCTGACAACCCTTTTTTTCGACCTCTATTTGTGTTAGCTCTATCTGGAGTCGTTGGTGTTTCTGCCTGGGAGTATTACCAGATGGCTAAAACTAAAGGTTTACAGCCGCTGCAAAGTTTAGGAATCTTTTTTTCAGTGCTGTATGTTTGGGGTGTTTTTTTAAGTACTCAATTCAAAAGCAGTCACCTTCTTCCAGAAATCATTATTGGAATGGCTTTTATTAGCTTTTTTTTATTTCAATTTTATAAAACTTCTTCCCCCTTTTTAAGTATTCCTGTGACTCTCTTTGGAATGATTTATCTTGCAATTCCATTGAGTTGCGCTCTTCTCATCACTTATTTCCCTTTTACACCGATGGAAGATGGGCGAATTTGGTTGTTATATGGTTTGCTTGTTTCAAGGTCGACAGACACAGGAGCTTATTTTGTAGGTAAAATTAAAGGCCACCGCCGTTTAGCGCCGGTGATAAGTCCCAAGAAAACATGGGAAGGTGCTTATGGTGGAATGATTACTGCCTTATTAATCAGCCTTTTATTTTATTTTTGTGCACTTCTTTTTCTTACCCCCGCACACATCTCGTTGACTTTTTGGGAAAGCTTATGTTTAGGTTTAGCTATACCTGTCTTTGGGCAAATCGGTGACTTAGCTGAGTCTCTTTTAAAAAGAGATACAGGGATCAAGGATAGCAATCAGTTGCCTGGATTCGGAGGAATGTTAGATATTGTGGATTCACTTGTTTTTACGCTGCCTCTTCTGTATATTTTTCTTAAAATGCGTTAGAATTAAAATTTAGGATAAATATGATTATTACAATCGATGGACCAATCGCAACTGGTAAAAGTACCATTGCCAAAACATTAGCAGAACAGATTGGGTTTATCTATTTTGATACTGGGGCGATGTATCGATGCCTCACCTATGCAGCGCTGCAAGCAAATGGCAATCTAGAGGATCCCGAAAGCTTAAAAAAGTTTTTGGAGCATTTTGAATTTAATGTAAAAATTAAGCACCACGAAAGATTTTATTTTGTTGGAGAAGAAGACGTAACGCATAAAATACGGGGGGAAGAGGTCACAGGAGCAGTTTCACGAATTTCTGCCATCCCTGAAGTGCGTGAAAAATTAGTTAAAGTGCAGCGAGAATTGGCAATTGGTGTCAATGCCGTTTTCGAAGGAAGAGATATGGGCAGTATAGTGTTTCCCGATGCCAAAGTCAAAATTTTCTTGATCGGAGATCCAGAAATAAGAGCTCGGCGCCGGTATGACGAGCTACGTCAAAAATATCCCAAAGATACAGAAGGCTTGACTCTTCAAAAAGTATTAGAAGATATTAATGAAAGAGACCGTAAGGATTCAACCCGAGAAATCTCCCCCTTGATAAAACCTGAAGGAGCTTGTGTCATCGACACGTCTAATTACACGGTTGAAGAAATTGTTTTTAAAATTTTAGAGTATAAAGATTCATTGCGTACTCATACGCTCTAGGGCTGCGCTATGTTTGGATTTGCCAAGCCCCATTTGAACAAGAGCTTTTGATAAGTTCCATCCGCTTGAATTTTTTTAAGGCCATCATTAAAGCGTGTTAACAGATAGGTGGAAGAGATTCCATGTTTAGCGACCAAGCGCAGCCCCTCATCTGTCAACGGAGGGGTAATCACTTTGAATTGGTCAGTATAGTACCCATGAGAATAAGCTGTCATCAAATCCATAATGACGCCGTCAATTTTGTTGTCTTGCATACTTTCTAAAGCTGTTGAAATTTGATCAAAAGGAGCGAAAAGAAGTGAGGGGTACTGTGAAATTGTAAAGACCAGTGAAGAGCCTCGTTGCACCCCAATGATTTTCCCTTCCATTTCAACTAAAGAATTAACCCTAGACCTTTTTGGAACGACTAAAACAGGTCCGACAGCAAAAAAAGGTTCAGAGAACTCATATTTTTCGCGGTTCAATACGTTTGGCATTAGAGCTGAAAAAACGGCGTCATAGGAATCTCTCTCTAAATCTTCAAAGAGAGTGTGAGAGCGTACATCCAAAATTTCAAAATGAAAGCCTTCTTCTTTCGCAATAGCGAGTAGCATTTCGTTGGTAAATGCCACCATGTTTTTTTCTTTGCCCATGAGTTGTAAAGGATACCACGAAGCATCTCTGCCAATACGGAAAACTTTATAGTCTAAGGAGCGTTGTCCCATGCATCCGCTCACAGAAATCCAGGCAAGACCAATCAAGATCACAATAAATGACAAAAACTTGCCTAGAGTCGGTTTCAATTCAGGAAGCGGAGAATTAAAAAGTGGCATTGAACTCATGAGATGATTAGCTTATTAAAATTTATGTTATCTTAAGACTAACAATAGGTTAAGTATAAAGTTTTTCAAATAAAAAATGAAGAAAAATGATCTATGGAAAACTATATTTTTAGAGTAGTTTCATATGCTTTTTCAAAATTTACAACTGTTAAAAATCAGGGAAAGTGGTACGATCTCAATATTACTTTTTCCAAGGATTTTTCATGTCCAAAAAAAAAACGCATTACATTCTAGTAAGCTTTGGCGGCCCACGTTCTTCTGAGGAGATTTATCCTTTTTTAGCGAGTTTATTAACTGATCAAGATGTGATTAGAACAGGTTTTCCCAGTTTTATTCATCGGTTTTTATTTAAACGTGTGGCTAAGAAGAGGGCGCGTAACATTTCCAAGGAATATGCATTAATGGGAGGGAAGTCCCCTATTTATGAAGATACTGAAGCGTTAGCCGATGAATTACGTCTTCATTTGAACGCCCCTTTAGTAACATTTCATCGGTATTTACCAGCTACACATGAACAATTTATTGAAGAAGTTCAGCAGCTCGAGTGTGATGAAATCCGTGTATTTCCATTGTTCCCGCAATTTACTTATGCCACCACGGGGAGCGTTGCTCGTTGGTTCAATACTTTTTTACCAAACGAACTCACAAACAAAATGCGATGGATTAAATCTTATGCAGCTCATCCGGCCTTTATTCAGGCACACCAAAGCCATATTAGAAAATATTTAGCGGAAAATAATTTGTCAGAAGATGAAACGGTACTGCTTTTTTCTGCGCACGGAATTCCAGCAGAATTTATTGAAAAAGGAGACCTCTATCAGGATGAATGCTTAGCTTCAGTTCACGCAATCATGCAAGCTTTTCCACAGTGTTTAGGTCGTTTATCCTACCAATCCAAATTTGGCAAAGGGGAGTGGATAAAACCTTATACAATTGATGTTTGTAAGCAAATTCTTGAATGGAATCAGGGACGTCGGCACGTAGTATTCATTCCTATAAGTTTTACTTCTGACCATATCGAAACTCTTGTAGAAATTGAAAATGAATATATGACTGAAGTCAGAGAAGTCGGGTTAAACGCCTATCGCGTTCCTTGTTTAACATTAGACCCACTATGGATCAAAGCCATTCTGGAAATTCTAACGGAGACAAATTGTATGTTGAATCAAATGTTGATTCGGCGAAAATGAGTATTTGATGCAACACTTTTACAACCATTAATTTAAATGACAAAGTTCCGCCAAAAAAATAATAACCTTTTAAAAATGAATTGTTTAAAAAAACTGGATCCTAAGTTCTTTTTTAACTTTTTTGCGTGTTTTGATACTTAACGAGTTATCGTTTTGAAACGGAATTTTGATGATAATTTTCTTGCAGGGTAAGAGATCTCATGGTAGATTCCCTCACGGAACAGCCCCAGACTATGATGTGGAAACGTTGTTCATAACTCTAAGAAGGACCAAATGAATATGTCAGTACAAGATACCCAAGATGCTTGGGATCAATTTTTGAAATATGTAAAAAATCACTGTTCAGCAGCCGCATTTGGAAATTGGTTGGCGCCTATTAAAGTTCTTGAATCTACCGATGACGGAATTCGTCTTGAGGTTCCTAACGTATTCGTAAAGGAATATCTTCTATCTAATTATAAAAAAGACTTGAAACTTTTCCTTGCAGTGAACACAGCCGGTGAACCACTCATTGAGTTTGTGATTGCTGCTCCTGAGAAAAAAAGTCTAGTAAATCCTCCCGTGCAAAATGAATTGCATTTGGGAGCCCAGAATGCAGATGCACATGAAGTTAAACTTAACGAAAACTACCGTTTTGAGACTTTCATTGAAGGTCCGACAAATATGTTTGTCAAATCGGCAGCTATTGGAGTCGCAACTCGTCCCGGTCAGTCTTATAATTTACTCTTTATTCATGGCGGCGTTGGTCTGGGTAAGACACATATTTTACATAGTATTGGACATTATGTTAAAGATCATCACAAGAAATTACGCGTGCAGTGCATCACTACAGAGGCCTTTATTAATGATCTTGTGGATAGCTTGCGTAATAAATCAGTTGATAAGATGAAACGGTTTTATCGCTCAGATGTTGACGTTTTGTTGGTGGATGATATTCAATTTTTGCAAAACCGCTTAAATTTTGAAGAAGAGTTTTGTCATACTTTTGAAACTCTGATCAATCAGAAAAAGCAAATCGTTATCACAAGTGATAAGCCGCCGTCACAACTGAAGCTTTCCGAACGATTAATCGCCCGTATGGAATGGGGACTAGTTGCGCATGTTGGCATGCCAGATTTAGAAACGCGCGTAGCCATTTTACAACATAAAGCCCATCAAAAAGGATTGGAAATCCCTAACAACGTCGCTTTTTTCATTGCTGAACATATTTACAATAACGTGCGACAATTAGAAGGTGCGGTCAATCGACTTTGTGCCCATTGCAAGCTACTTGATTTAAATATTACAGAAGAATTAGTCGAAAAAACTCTCCGGGAAATGCTCCAACAAGCTCCAAATAAAAAAATTTCTGTTGAACAAATTTTGAAAAGTGTAGCGGCCGTTTTTCAAGTGCGCGTCAGCGATCTTAAAGGCGCCACTCGTACCAAAGATATTGCGCTGCCACGGCAAGTGGCGATGTACTTAGCCTATAAAATGATTAACGAATCTTTGCAGATGTTAGGGGCTTCCTTTGGTAAAACACATTCTACAATTTTGCACGCTTGCAAAACAATTGAGAAGAAAGTGGCAACAAATGATGTGCTCAGAAGACAAATTGGCATGGTTGAGCGCAACATCGCTGCTTAACGATTCCCGCTGAATTATAATAGACAGCTTCGTAAGTTTAAAAAGACCACCACAGAGCCCGCAGAGGTCACAGAATAGCTCTTCTCTGTGACCTCTGCGGGCTCTGTGGTGGTCTTTGGTTTTTTTTATGCTGACTCTAGCGGTGCATTTTGGGATCTAACGCATCCCTGACTGCATCTCCAACTAGAGCAATAGCGATCAATAAAACGGTTAGTAGGATTGCTGGCGGCCATAAAAGATAGCTTTCACCAGGAAATGCGGATCGCCCTTCATCCATTAAGACTCCCCATGAACATGAGCCTTCTTCGCCCAAACCTAAAAATGACAAACCAGCTTCGCTGGTTATCGCTCCCATAATGGCAAAAGGCAAAAGAGTCAGTAAAGGGGGAATGGCATTTGGCAAGATGTGAGAAAATATAATGTATGAGTCGGAAAACCCCATAGATCGGCAAGCTTCGATATAAGATAAGTTGCGCTGCTTTAAAAATTCGCCTCGAATATAACGACTAAATGTAGTCCAGCCAAAAAGTCCGATGACTCCAATGACTAAAAAGATCGACTTATTTTGGAGAATCGCCACAACCATTAAAAGCATAAAAAAAGTAGGCATGGCTTCCCAAATCTCAAGCAGACGACAGACAAAAATATCTGTTTTACCCCCATAGTAACCTGCAAAAGCTCCAATCGGAACCCCAATCAGGAGTGACATTCCTACCGCTAAAATTCCCACTACTAATGAAATGCGTACTCCAAATATTAAAGCTGAAACTAGATCTTTACGGTTGATGCGTGTCAGTTCCCACCAGCTAATATACCGATTTAAATTTTGATCCCCGCCCGCATCTTCTTCCCAATGAAAATGACGCAATAAGGGCATGACTTGAAAAGAAAGTTTTTGACTTTGGTCTTTAAGCCAAGCTTGCTTTTCTGTGTAATAATTAATTTTTTCTTGGGCAATCTTATGCTCGGCAATTTCTGGAGGCGTGTTATCTAGGATTTTTTGCTGTTGCTCGAGAATAATCAGATCATTTTCTTTTTCAATCTGCCATAAAGAGGTAATTTTAGGCAGAGACAGCTCAGGCAACTGAGTGTTCTGCAACATCTGTAGTAATCTTTGGTGTTGAGCTTCTCTTTGCTGAAAACGCAAGATCAGATTTAATCTAGCGTAGGGAGACAAACCATTCACTTCTGCATTCCAGTCATACTTTAAAGATTCCTTTTTGGAGTATATTCCTGCAGCTGGATCCTCAGAAGGGCGCAAGGCAAAATACAGAAAAAATCCGATCTGTAAAGAACTGATCACTAACAACGCTGTAATCAAATAAAGCTTTTTATTTCTAAAGAGCCATAAAGCCATTAAGAATGCCGGCAAGGTAAAGATCAGTAGATTAAAAAATATATCCAGCTTTTTGGTGAAAAATCCTGTATAAAATAGATAGCGGAAGAGGGGGAAGTACCACGTTCCATCATAGTTGACGACTAATGGCTTGCTTGATGCTAAAAAAGGTGCGTAGACTCCAACTAAGCAGAAAATACCTACAACAATCAACCCAAAAACCCCCATAGGATGCTTTTTAAATTGCTTCCAGATCATCACCCAGTAAAGGTCATGTTTTTTTGGAGGATTTTCAGTAGCTGTCATAGAATGTTATTCCAAGGTAACGCGTGGGTCTAATAAAGTATAGGCGATATCTGCTGCTAAATAGCCAATTAAAGTCAGAACTGACCCAGCTAAGGCTGAAAACATAATGACATTATAGTCTCGATTAATCACACCATCATAAAAGAATTTTCCGTAGCCATTAATTTCAAAGAGGGTTTCGACAATTAACGACCCGCCAAGAATAATTCCTAAAGAACCTGCAATAGATGTCACAATTGTAATTGATGCGTTGCGCCCTACATGCTTGAATAAGACATTCATTGGTGACGCTCCTTTAGCCTGGGCTGTACGCACGTAATCTTGCCTTAGTACTTCTAAAACAGCTGTTCTTGAAAGGCGTGCCGAGGCCGCCAGTGTGCCGTAGATAATAGCAATTAAAGGAAGAAAGATGTGAGTGAAAATATCCAAAAGCTGTTGATAAGAATTTTTTTGATTATAGATATATTCAGAACTGGTAAAGCCGCTAATGGGGATGGGGGTATTTGTAAAAGGAAAATTATGCTTTAAACCGATTTTTTCAATCAGAAATGGAGCCACCACAAAAATTGGGATGGCGTATAAAATCAGAAAAATAAAATTGATCGTCAAATCTGGCCATTTGTTTTGTTTATAGGCCATTAAAAATCCAAAAAATTGGCAAACGCAGAAAGTAAAAATCATGGGGATGATAGCTAGAGTCAGAGAATATTTAAAACGGCTGACAACTTCATCTAAAACAGTTTTGGTTGGATCGTTTCTTAATGTTCCAAAATCTAAGGTCAAAACACGGCTTAAATATTTATAAAAGCGGGTTTCAAAAAAGAAAATTTTCCATTTTTCTGAAGCATCAGGATTAAACTGATACTCTACGGCTTCACTTTCATACCATTTTCTCAGAGCCTTAACCTTGTCTTCGACAACTTCATCTGAATCAGCCGCGGTAATGATCAACGTGCGTAGCATGAGGTTATCTTTAGAAATTTTTCGATTGTACGCTCTTTGTGCTTCAGTAATCTTTGAGCCAACAATCCCTTGACGTGTGCCGCCTCTGACAAAAAAACGGCTAGCCATTTGCTGAGTTTCTCTATTTGGAGGATATTCGATAATTTCCATCAACTTAGGCATAACAAAACGCGCTTGATCCCCGAATGTGATGCGGAAGTCGTCGTATTCTTTTAAAGCCAGTTCAGCAGCTTCTGGATTGATTTTGTGATGAAGAAGTGTCCATAAATTCTTTTGAACATCTTCAAGTGTAATAGAAGGCCAATTATTAAAAAGAATAGGAAGCGTCAAGCCGTAAAATTCCCGAAATTGCAAATAACGATCATCGCTACCAAAGGCGATGGCGTGATCATCTTTACGCGTCGCCATCCCTTGAGGTGAAATTTCAGCAATCGTCACCGGGTCCCCGGGAGCTAAGTTTATGATCACAAAGTTAACCAGGATAATGAAGAAGAGGGTGATAGGTAAGAGCAATAAACGTCTAATTAGATAATTTAGCATATCGATCTTACGGTTGAGGCCTTTTGAACCAGAAAATTGATGAATCCGGAATTGCGACATTCGCCCCTGGAATCAGATCTTGTCGATCAATAGGAAGGAAAACATTCTGCACTTCTTCCCGATAGAGCATTTTAATTTTTGGTGCGAATAAGAATGTGTAGGGAGCTTCCTCAAAAATAATATTGTCGAAACGATGATATAAGGCTATTCGTTTGGAGGGATCATATTCATAATCAAGTTCGTTGATAATTTGATCCACTTCAGCATTCTCAAATCCGATCCCGTTCGAGGAACCTTTTTCTTTAGCTCCTTTGGAAGACCATAATTGTCTTGGGTCTTCAGGTGGAGTGCCTAAAGCCCAGCCTAAATAAATCGCTTCGAATGATTTGCTGTCGAAAGCATTTGAAAGATCTGCAATGTCAACCCCATTGAGGGTGCAAATCACCCCAATATCTTTTAAGGCAGTTGCAATGTATTCGCTGATGCTTTTAGTCGTCGTTTGTTTGACATAATACGTGAGATCGAAACGCAAAGGCACACGCACTCCATCGATCTCTTTGTCAAGCACCCCATCTCCGTCATGATCTTCCCAGCCATCTTCAGCAAGTAAACGGCGGGCTCTTTCAGGATCAAATGGCCAAGGTTTAAGCGCATGATTGTATGCTGGAGAGTTAGGGGCGAAGGTGCCATTGATTTCCAATCCTAAGCCATTTAAATTTTGTTGGATAATGCGGTTACGGTCAATGGCCATGGTTAAAGCTTGCCGCACTTTTTTGCTCTTAAAAAAGGGCATTTTTTGATTCCAACCAATATAAAAATAGATATTTCCTAAGTATTCGATTTGTTTAATTGCCATGCTTTTGGCAACCTGTTCTTTGTACTCGGGTGAAGCTAAAAAATCTTTCAATTCTAGGACTTTGCTTGCTTCCAGAACATAAGTTTGAGTGATCCCATTTTTGAAACTTTGCCACTCTGCATCCGTTGTATTTTTGAATTCGAATTCCCGTCTCTCCATAAGAGCGTTATAAGGATTATAATAATCTGCATTACGTGCAAATTGAATAACTCGGTCAGTCATTCCATCAAATTTCCAAGCACCGCAGCTTGGTAAAATGTTTTGGGCCCAATGAACTGCAAAATTCTGTGCCCATACGGAATTTTCGCGATAGGTATTTGGGTCTGAATCCTCCGAAATAATTTTTTGCCCATCTGGAAAATATTGATAAATAAAAGAAGCTAGAGGGGCTAGACCGCCTGTGAGTTGTCTAGAGAGGTATTTTGTCTTTTTTACAGTTTTTCCTTCTTTATCTTGTACTTCATGTGTTTTCCATTTAACAACCAAAGTCAAATCATCAATCACTTCAAACTTTTCGATGTCTGTAAAGTAATTTCTTAAGCTAGCTGCACCCACCTGCTGATTGTAGGTATTCATCATGGCGTCGTAAAAGAATTTAAAGTCACGCGCAGTCACAGGGTGCTTTCTAAGAAAAATGGGGGCAAGTGTGATTTGGTTGCTAAAGAAACGAGGTTCAAGAGGTTGCCAGAAAACATTTTCACGCAAATGAATCCAATATTCAGGTTCACCGCTCTTTGCATCGATCCGCTCTTCAATTTTGATCGCCATATCAGGAGCATAGGTCTCGTAAATCCCAAATTTGAGTTGTGCTAGCGTGATCGAACTCAAAGATCTCCATTGAGAGACGTTTGCCCAATTGCTGAATGTATGAAGGTTTTCCGGCTTGCCAATCGTTGTTTGTTGGTAAGTCCCTTGCGGAACAAAGCCTGCAGGTAACATTTTAGGCAGTGTCTCAGTAAAAAAAGGATCGGTGGTCAGCAAATTGGGGAAGTTGTCATCCATGTGTGGTCGGTTCGAAACTTTTTTCAATGCATTGAAGGAAGGCTTGGCTTCAATTTGTTGTGGCGTTGACAAATGTTGCATAATGTCAGTTCGCAGACGTTCATTGCCGGTTTGCAAATTAAACATTTCATTGCGGATTTGGCCAACATCTGTACGTAAATTTTTAAGATTATCTTCTACTAATACTGAGGACCAGTAGAGCATGCACATAAATGCAAATAATCCCATGCCCATAATATAGCGGAAAATGTACAAACCGATTGGTTCTTTATTCATGCAGGATCCTAAACTTAAAATGATGAACTCCTAAAGGAAATCATATACCTGAATAAGCGGAAAGGTGCAAGCCTCAAAAACTACCTTTGACAAGAGGAGGTGAGGACTTGGCAGAATAATAAAATTTGAGAAGAATAGAGCTACTGTATATTGCTATCCCTTCATTATCGATGTTTGTTCAAAGTAATAACATTGAATTTAATTATAAATTAGTGTTATAGTATTTTTTTATTAAAAAATGGTTTTGTGATGAATTATTTGTTTATTAATATTTTTATTTTGTTCAGTTGTATTATTATACACAAGTCAATTCAAAAATCGGAAACAGGGGCTCCAATTGGCCTGAATTTATCCCTTACTCGACTTGCAAAAGCTTGTCCAAGAGGACAGTCTGAATCTAGAGTTGATACACTCTCTAGAAAGCCTATAATGGCTGATTTGAAATCTTCAAAATACTCATAATACGTATTATACAGAACCCGTTCTTTCATCCATTTCCAGAGTCGTTCAATTGGATTGAGATTTGGGCTATATGGTGGAAGAAAATGTAATTCTATCTTCGATTTTTCAAGGTAGGCTTTGACCGCCTTATTCTTATAATACCTAGTGTCTAATTGCAAAAATTCATAAACAAATTTTTCATTTATATTTATAGTCATGACATTTATTCTTGGAGGAAAGATGTCACGACAGGCCATAACTTTGAATTGCACAGAAGATGAAAAA
>Ga0105044_10000205_pt1 | contig 68398 bp, 68 predicted proteins | sample MAT01_FD_78092 | JGI IMG/M metagenome (GOLD analysis project Ga0105044, IMG submission 78092) | Freshwater microbial communities from Lake Fryxell liftoff mats and glacier meltwater in Antarctica - MAT-01 | ecosystem: Environmental > Aquatic > Freshwater > Ice > Liftoff microbial mat | place...
ATGTTCCTTCACGGGCCGGATCCTTTACGGGCCGGATCCTTCACGGGCCGGATCCTTCACGGGCCGGATCCTGCACGGGCCGAATCCTTCACGGGCCGGATCCTTCACGGGCCGGATCCTTCACGGGCCGGATCCTTCATCGGCCGAACGTTCCGCGCGCCGAACCTTCCCCGGGGTTCGGCAGAGCACCGCAGCGCAGGCTTGGTCAAGCAAGTTGGTCACGCCGCAGGCAGCCTGGCACAGATACTCGAGAAAAGCGGCTCCTCACCGCCGCATCGGGCAGAACGTCCAGCGACAGATCGCCTGCCGGATTGTCGTGAATGTCATCGGACACACGGTGCATCCGCCGTTCATGGCCTGTGGTTACATCACCCTCCGATCTTCCATCCCTTTTCTGCCACCGCGCCCTCTGACAAATCTTGCCGAGTTGCATTGCACACCTGCCACGGCCATATAGGCCCCGTATCGGATCACGGAGTCTTTGATGAACTATCTGGAATTCGAGAAGCCGCTGGCCGAAATCGAAGGCAAGGCGGAAGAGCTGCGCGCGATGGCGCGGGGCAGCGCCGCGATGGATGTCACCAAGGAAGCCGAAGCGCTGGACCGCAAGGCGGAAACCCTGCTGCGCGACCTGTACAAGGACCTGACCCCCTGGCAACGCTGCCAGATCGCCCGGCACCCCGACCGCCCGCATTGCAAGGACTACATCGACACGCTGTTTGCCGAATACACGCCGCTGGCGGGCGACCGCAACTTTGCCGAGGATCACGCGGTGATGGGCGGCCTTGCGCGGTTCAACGACATGCCCGTCATGGTGATCGGCCACGAGAAAGGCCACGACACCAAGACCCGGATCGAGCGCAACTTCGGCATGGCGCGCCCCGAAGGCTATCGCAAGGCCATTCGGCTGATGGACCTTGCCGACCGGTTTCGCCTGCCGGTGATCACTCTGGTCGACACTCCCGGCGCCTATCCGGGCAAGGGAGCCGAAGAGCGGGGCCAGGCCGAGGCGATCGCGCGATCCACCCAGAAATGCCTCGAAATCGGCGTGCCGCTGATCGCGATCATCATTGGCGAAGGTGGCTCGGGCGGGGCTGTGGCCTTTGCCACGGCCAACCGGATCGCCATGCTGGAGCACTCGGTCTACTCGGTGATTTCCCCCGAAGGCTGCGCCTCGATCCTGTGGAAGGATGCCGAAAAGATGCGCGAGGCGGCCGAGGCGTTGCGTCTGACCGCGCAGGACCTGCAAAAGCTCGGCGTGATCGACCGGATCATCAAGGAACCTCCGGGCGGCGCACAGCGCGGCCGCCGCGAGACCATCGACGCGGTCGGCAAGGCGCTGGAGGCGATGCTGAAGGATCTGGTCGCCAGAAAGCCCGAGGCGCTGGTCCGCGACCGGCGGCAGAAGTTTCTCGACATGGGGTCCAAGGGGCTTGCGGCATGAGCCCATGGTTGATGGTGTTTCTGGCAGGGCTGCTGGAAACGGCCTGGGCAATCGGGCTGAAGTATTCCGAAGGCTTCACGCGGCTGTGGCCGTCGGTGTTCACAGCGGTGGCGATGCTGGGCAGCTTCTGGCTGCTCAGCACGGCGATGCGCACCTTGCCGGTGGGCACCGCCTATGCGGTCTGGGTGGGCATCGGGGCTGTGGGCACCGCCATAGCGGCAGTGATCCTGCTAGGGGAGCCGGTCTCGGCGCTGCGGGTGGGTGGGATCGTTCTGATCGTTGCAGGGATCGCGGCACTGAAATTTGCATGACGCGGTCCGGTTGGTGGCGGACACCTTGACGGGCGGACACCTTGACGGGCGGACTGCGAAGGCGGGCGGACACCTTGACGGGCGGACTGCGAAGACGGGCGGACTGCGAAGGCGGGCGGACACCTTGACGGGCGGACTGCGAAGACGGGCGGACTGCGAAGACGGGCGGAAACCGAAGACGGGCGGACCGCGAATGTTCCCTGGCCGTTCTTGCGGAAACCGACAGGGTTTGCCGTGCTGTGCAAAAGCCGAGGTTGCGCCGGACGCGCGGTGCGTGACGGCATTCGTCATGCGACAAAGCCCGCCGTTTGGCGCAGACTGTCCGGGTTGACCACCCCGCGAGGATGCATGCACCCAAACCTTCTTTCTGCCGCCCTGATTGCGATTGTGACGCTGACCGCCCCGCCGGTCTGCGCGGGTGGCACACTGGAAGGCCGCCTCGTCACGCTGAACGTGCTGACCTATGACAACCCTGCCGTGCCGTTTTTCGAAAGCCGCGGCGCAACGGTCGTCGTCGGGCCCGGGATTGAATTCGGCATGGGCCCCGAGTTTCTGCGCCCCGATTTCGACGTGGTGCCGGTGCAGGTCGAAATCGGCCCAAGCCGGATCGAATTCAGCTATGCTGCCGCCACCGGGCAATTCTTTCCCGCCGGTTTCAACGGTTATGTCCTGCGGTTCGAGGTCGATTGCGCGTTGTTCGAGGCCGTCGAGATCGACCCGGCGTTCACGACTTTGCCGATGACATCGGCCGATATCTTCAGCAAAGGCGGTGCGTTGTTCGTGAATGTCGCCGGGCGGAACTATGGACCCGAGGCGCGGCTGGCACTCGACTTCGTGGTCGGGGATTGTTTGCTGGGGTAGGACCGGCCGGCAAACGCGGGGTTACCGCTCTGCGCTTCTGCCCGATCCGATCAGCCTTGACCCGGGCGGCATGCGGCGGCCCGCCCTGCTGGCTGTGCATGCAACGTTGCGATCAGGTCCGTCATGTCCGCCCGCAGCCGGCTTGCACCATCAAACGGTCCGAGGCCGGCTCGATCACCGTTTCGAGCCGCGCCATGAACGCTTCGACCGGCAGCCCCGGCGCGATGGCGGGCAGGAACTCGACCACTGCCAGCCCCGGTTTGCGCAGGATGCCGTGACGCGGCCAGAACAGCCCGACATTGACCGCCACCGGCACGCAGGGCTGGCCAAGCTGCTGGTACAAGATGCCGGTGCCCACCTTGTAGGGGGCCGCGACCCCCGGGGCGATGCGGGTGCCCTGCGGATAGATGATCAACTGCCCGGGGTCTGCCGCACCCCGGGCCACGTCCGCCTTCATCCGGGCAATCGCGGCGCCGCGTTTGCCGCGCGCCACCGGCACGCACCCCAGCCGCAAGGCATAGACACCCAGGAACGGGGCCCAGATCAGCTCGCGCTTCATGATGAACTTGCCGCGTGGCACGGCGTGAAAGATCAGGATGATGTCCAGGAAACTCTGGTGCTTGGCCGCGATCACCGCTTCGCCGTTGGGCGGCACACCGCGAACCTCGCAGCGCAGCCCGCACATCACGCGCACGGTCAGCACCGTCCAGCCGCAAAAGGCGTGGCAGGCGGCAAATGCCCCGGCGCGCGAAAACAGCGCCCAGGGCGCAAACACCACTGCAATGACCGCCATCGCCAGATACATCTGCACAACGAAGATCAGTGACATCCCCCAGCGCAGCATCACGTCAACTCGCGCAGTTTGGCGAGGGCGGCGGTGCGCGTGGCGATAAAGGCCACCGCCCCGGCCAGCAGCGGCAGCAGCAGGGGCACGAACCATCCCAGGCCCTGAAAGCCGAGCCCGGTCAGAAACCCGCCCGCCGCATCGGCGCGCGGCAGCAGGGCGACCCCGATCATCCCCGCCAGCGTGCCCGTCACCGCCCCCCAGAACGCCCGCACCGTAAAGCGCCGCACAAAGGCCCGCGCGATGTAGCTGTCGCGCGCGCCGACCAGCCGCAGCACCCGGATCACCTGCGCATTGGCCGCCAGCGCCGCATTGGCCGCCAGCGTGATCATCGCCGCCACCACCACCCCGATCAGCGAAAGCGATACCCAGCCGAGGCTGCGCAGCCGGGCAGCCGCCTGCACCAGCGGCTTGCGCCACCGGGTATGATCGTCCAGCACCGCCCCCGGCGCTTCGGCGGCCAACCGCAGCCGCAACCCCTCGCCGTCATAGCCGCTGCCGGTTTCCGTCACCTCGATCAGTTGCGGCAGCGGCAGCGCTTCTACCGGCAGATCGGGGCCGAACCACGGGGCCAGCAGCACCCGCTGCTCCTCGACGCTCAGCGCGCGGGCCTCGGCGATCCCGGGCGTCGTGGCCAGCACCGCCAGCACGGCCGCCGTCTGCAGCGCCATCTGATCGTCGGGAGCGGAAATCCGCACCGTGGCGGTCCGCGCCAATGCCTCGCTCCAGCGATCCGCCAGCCGCCCCGCCGCCAGCGACAGTGCCAGCGCGAACACGGCCAGAAACGCCATCGCCGCCGCCACCAGCCCGGTCAGCCGCGCTGCGGCACCCGAGGGCGGCACCACCCGGTCGGCCTGCAGGTCGGGCGCAAACGGCGCGGGCAGCTTCACAGGTCCGCCCCCGCCAGTTGGACCCGCCGCTTGGAGATCCGCAGCACGCGCGCGGCCACCTGCGCCTTGGCCTGCCGGATCAGGTTCAGATCATGGGTGGCCACCAGAATGGTCTTGCCCATCCGGTTCAACTCGACCAGCAGCGTCAGCAGTCGCAACGACATCTCCCAGTCGACGTTGCCGGTCGGCTCGTCCGCAAGAATGACATCCGGCCCCATGATCACGGCGCGTGCCAGGGCCGCGCGCTGCCGCTCGCCCCCCGACAGCGAGGGCGGCAGCGCCCCGGCAAGCGGTCCAAGCCCGACCCAGCCCAGCAGGTCGGTCAGGTCCTGGGCGGGCCCCATGCGCCCCGCGACCGTCAGGGGCAGCGTCACATTGGCCGCCAACGGCAGATGATCGAGGAACTGGCAATCCTGATGCACCACCCCGATCCGCCGCCGGGCCAGTGCCACGTCATCCCGGCTCAGGCCGCGGACCTCGCGGTCAAACAGCGTGACGCGGCCGGAAGTGGGCAGCAATTCGGCGTAGCACAGTTTCAGAAACGTCGATTTTCCCGACCCGGACGGCCCGGTCAGAAAGTGGAACGACCCCGGGGCCAGCCGCAGCGACACCTCGGACAGCAACTCGCCCCCGCCGTAATTGTAGGCCACACTGTCGAACGCGATCATTCCGCCAGACCCCTTTTGCGCCTTGCCCCGCACCATTGCGCAACCGTTCCGGGGTTTCAATTGTCACCGTCGTACAACTGACCACAAAGGCTTGGATATTGGCGGTATCGTTGCTACAAGATGGCTGTGTCAGGTGATGCTGCGGGAAGGGTCGGAATGCGGCTGGTTTGCCCGAACTGCGATGCAGAATACGAGATCGACGGCGCGGTCATTCCGGATGCTGGACGGGACGTGCAGTGTTCGAACTGCGGTCATGGTTGGTTTCAGGCGTCCCCGATGCTGGAGGCCGCAGCCGAGGACGAGGCCGCCCTGTTTGACGCGCCCGAGGTCGTCGTTCCGGATGCCGTTCCGGATGCCGCACCGGGCACCCCGGCCGACGCCCCGCCGCTGCCCGCCCGCGGTTTGGATGAGACCGTGCTGGCCGTGCTGCGCGAAGAGGCCGAGCGTGAGGCCGCCGCCCGCCGCGCCGAGGCCGCCGCCCCGATCGAGATGCAGCCCGATCTGGGCCTTGCCGCCCCCGCAAAGGCAGCGGCGGTCGACCATGCCGCGCTCAGCCCGGTTGCGCGCCGGGTGGCCAGGTTGAAGGGCATCGACCCCGACCCGCCCCCGCCCCCCCGCCCGCAAACCCGGCGCGAGATGTTGCCGGCGATCGAGGAAATCAACTCGACCCTGCGCGCAACCTCTGAAAAACGCACCGGCGAACAAGAGGAGGCCGGCGGTCAGGTTCCGGTCCGGTCGGGCGGGCAAGGCTTTCGCATCGGGTTCGTGATCATGCTGGTGGTCGCGATGGCGGGCCTCCTGGCCTATCTGATGGCCCCGGGACTGGGTCAGCAGATACCGGGCGCGGCGCCTTCGCTGAATGCTTTTGTGGCGCTGGTGGACACGGTGCGGCTATGGCTGGACGGGGTCATGCAACAGGCCATCTCGGCCCTGCGCGGACTATCGGGCGATCGCCCTGCCTGGCTCGGGCTTGCTCCGGCACGCCCGGCCTGATCCGCCTTGCTCGGGCTTGCTCCGGCACGCCCGGCCTGACCCGCCTGGCTCGGGCTTGTCCCGGCCGAAACACGGGTCAACCCGCACAGACAGCAGCGCCCCGGACCGGGGTCCGGGGCGTGCATCCTCCCCTTTGTGCTGCGCGGGACCTCCTCTTCCCAGATGCGCAGCGCGGGTATTCGTTTGCAGTCTGCCCGTGTTCCAGACAGCCCCAAGTGACAATTGACTGTTTCATGATCGCTTTGTCAACCGGCCGCGCATCGCCCCGCAACACCCGCCCGACCGGTCCCGTCCGGAAATGCCCAGTTCCCAAGACACCCGCGATCTGAAACAAACGGGCGATGATCACCGCCATGCCCGAAACATTTGCGCTGGCCCGCCCCTTTACCATTGCCCGCGGCTCGAAAACCATGGCCGAGGTGGTGACAGTACGCGTGACTCGCGGCGGGGTCACCGACGGGGTCACCGGCGGGGTCACCGGCGGGGTCAACGGCGGGGTCACCGGCTGGGGCGAGGCGGTGCCCTACGCGCGCTATGGCGAAACGGTGGGCTCGGTCTGCGGGCAGATCGCAGGCCTGCCCCCCGGCATCAGCCGAACGGCCCTGCAATCCGCCCTGCCCGCCGGGGCGGCCCGCAACGCGGTTGACTGCGCGCTGTGGGACCTCGAAGCCAAGACCTCCGGCCGCCGGGTATGGCAGCTCGCGGGATTGCCGGCACCCGGGCCGCGGGTGACGGCCTTTACCTTGTCGCTCGACACACCCGAGGCGATGCGCGCCGCCGCCGCCGCCCAGGCCCACCGCCCGGTTCTGAAGATCAAGCTGGGCACCGAGGCCGACATGCCCCGGCTGGAAGCGGTCCGGGCGGGTGCTCCGCATGCCGCTCTGATCATCGACGCCAACGAAGGCTGGACGCCCGAGATCTACATGGCCCTTGCCCGGCATCTGGTTCGGATGGGCGTGGCACTGGTGGAACAACCCCTGCCCGCGGGGGCGGACGGGATGCTGGCCGAAATGGCGCGCCCCCTGCCGGTGTGCGCCGACGAAAGCGCGCATGACCGCAGCGGTCTGGCGGCGCTGCAGGGCCGCTATGACCTTGTCAACCTCAAGCTGGACAAGACCGGCGGGCTGACCGAGGGCCTCGCCACCCGTGCCGAGGCGCAACGCCTGGGCTTCGGGGTGATGGTCGGCTGCATGGTCGGCACCTCGCTGGCGATGGCACCTGCGACGCTTCTGGCGCAGACCGCCGACTGGACCGACCTTGACGGGCCGCTGCTGCTGGCGCGCGACCGCCACCCGGGTCTGCGCTATGATGCGGCGGGGGTGCATCCACCCGAGGCGGCGCTCTGGGGCTGACCGACCGCGCCCCGCCGTCGCTTGACAGCGCGGACCGCCTGATCCAATCCGATCCCGCACATGCCCGCAACAGGAGGCCCCGATGACCCGCACCGTCTATCTGAACGGCGAGTATCTGCCCGAGACCGAGGCGAAGGTCTCGATCTTCGACCGGGGTTTTCTGATGGCGGACGGGGTTTACGAGGTGACCTCGGTGCTGGACGGCAAGCTGATCGACTTTGCCGGGCATTGCGCCCGGCTGGGGCGCAGCCTTGCGGAACTCGGGCTTGCCGCACCGTGTTCGGACGCCGACCTGCTCGCCATCCACCGCGACCTAGTGCAGCGCAACGGGTTGACCGACGGGATGATCTATCTGCAGGTGACGCGCGGCAATTCCGGGGACCGGGACTTTGCCTATCCGCCGGCCGACATCCCGCCGACCCTCGTGCTGTTCACTCAGGCCAAACCCGGCATGGCCGATGCCCCCGCCGCGCGAACGGGCTGGAAGGTCATCTCGATCCCCGACTTTCGCTGGGCGCGGCGCGACATCAAGACGGTGCAACTGTTGTATCCCGCGATGGGCAAGATGGCAGCCAAGGCGGCGGGCGTGGACGACGCCTGGATGGTCGAAGACGGCGACGTGACCGAAGGCACCTCCAACAACGCCTACATCGTGCGGGGCAACCGGATCGTCACCCGGCATCTGGGCCCGGAAATCCTGCACGGCATCACCCGGGCGGCAGTGCTGCGGCTGGCCGCCGAGGCGCAGATGGAGGTCGAAGAGCGCCCCTTCACCATCGCCGAGGCGCAAGCGGCGGACGAGGCGTTCATCACCTCGGCCTCGACCTTCGTGATGCCGGTGGTGCAGATCGACGGCGTCGATCTGGGGTCGGGCAGGCCTGGTCCGATGGCGACGCGGCTGCGCGAGATTTATCTGGACGAGATGCGCAAGGCGGCAATCTGACAGCAGTCCGAAATCGGCGTTCCGCAGTCGCCGCAGGCCGCGCCCGACCGTGCCGACCCCGTGCCGACCCCGCGCCGACCCCGTGCCGTCAGATGATCGGGTCCCGCTCGGTCGCGCCCGTCTCGGAGTTGGGGCCGAAGTCGGGGCTGGAGTCGGGGTTGGGGTCGGAGTTGGGGTCCGCTGCGGCGCTGTCGTCGTCCTTGGTGGCTGCGTCCAACGCGAACCCGCCCAGCAGCATCACCGGCAGCATCAGCAGGATCAACAGTTCCACATGTTCCTCCGGCCCCGGACCCGATAGTCAAGGTTAACGAGAAAAACACAGCAAAGTCAAATTCTTGGGCTGCTTTCCCCCGATTGTCGCCCCCCGTGCGACAAGGGGCATCGACCTGGGCGATTGTTGCCAACCTAACCCTTGACCGGCCCGTCGCCCGCCACATTCTGCGCGAAGGCCACGGCAAAAGCGGCCTGCGTTGCCGGATCCGCCGCCGACTGATGCCGCGCCACCCAGTCGGCATAAGGCATGCCATAGACGATCTCGCGCGCCTGATCCTTGGTCATCCCGATCCCTTGCGCCGTGGCCGCTTCCTGATACCAGCGGCTAAGGCAGTTGCGGCAGAACCCGGCGAGGTTCATCAGGTCGATGTTCTGGACATCGGGGCGGGCCATCAGCAGGTGCTGCATCAGCGCGCGAAACGCGGCAGCTTGCAGGGCCTCGGTCGTGGCGGGGTCTGGGTCTGTCATTCGTGGCACCTTTGCAACCTGCCTTGCAACCTTGCGGCCAATCGCCCGGCCTGTCACCCCCCAACCGCACGGCACCGTGTCCGGAAGCCGTCAGCCGCCGGCCTTGGCCAGGGCTGCGCGCAGCGCAGAGGCCAACAACGCCGCCCAGGCCTGCTGACCCGTCGCCTCGGCGATCAGATCGTTGCGCACCTCGATCAGGGTGTTGTGGCGGCCGGTCTGCAGGGCGTGCCGGTCGATTGCATCGCCGGGCAGGTGGCCTGCATAGGGCTCGTTGTCGCCCACGCACAAATCTCCCGCCGCCTGCAACGCCGCGATCAGCGGCAGCGACAGGCGGCCATCCAGATGGCTGTAAAGCACGCCGACCTGCCAGGGCCGCGGCGGCCGCCCCCTGAGGCAGGGGGTGAACGAATGTACCGCCACGATCACCGTATCCGCCTGCCGCGCCGCCAGCCGGGTCAAGGCGGCATGATAGGGCCGATACAGCCGCGCCAGCCGCTCTTCGACCCCGGCCGGGCCGACATGCCGGTTGGCCGGAATGATCGTGCCGTCGCAAAGCTTCATCACCAGTGTAGGATCTTCCGGGTCCCGGTTGGGGTCGATTACCAGCCGGCTGAAACCCGAGCAGATCACCGGCGCGTCCAGCGCCGCACCAAGCGCCAGGGCCAGCCCCGCCGCCCCCACGTCGAACGCGATGTGCCGCGCCATGTCGGCGGCGGGGATCCCCAGATCGCCCCCCGCCACCCAGTCGGGCACCCGGTTGGAGGCGTGATCGCAGGTGACCAGCCAGCGCCCCGGCCGGTCTTCTCCGCTGATTTCGTAGGCGTCGTGCACAGTTCCCCCGTCGCGCAACTGTTCCAATGCGCGTTTATCCCGAACCGCAGGAAACCGCCAGTTGCCCCGCCCCCCCGTTTGGGCGATAACACCGGCGGCCCGGCACGACGAACGACCTGCGACGAAAAGGATAAAGGCATGAGACGCCTGCGGAACGTAAAGATCGTGGCCACTCTGGGCCCGGCCTCCAGCGACTATGCCACCATCCGCGCCCTGTTCGAGGCCGGGGCCGATGTGTTTCGCCTGAACATGAGCCATGGCAGCCACGACGATATCCGGGCGCGGCACGTCATCATCCGCAAGGTCGAGGCCGACGTCGGTCGCCCGATCTGCATTCTGGCCGATCTTCAGGGCCCGAAACTGCGCGTCGGCACCTTTGCCAATCCGGCCGGCGAGGACCTGGTCGAAGGGGCGGCATTCCGGATGGACCTGTCGGGCATCCCCGGCGACGCAACCCGGGTGAACCTGCCGCACCCCGAGATTTTCGCAGCCCTGGAACCCGGAGCGTCGCTGCTGGTCAACGACGGCAAGATCCGGCTGACCGTCAACACCTGCGGCAAGGATTTTGCCGATTGCACGGTTCAGGTCGGCGGCACGATTTCCAACCGCAAAGGTGTGAATGTGCCGGACGTGGTGCTGCCGCTGGCGGCGCTGTCGGAAAAGGACCGGGGCGATCTGGAATTCGTGTGCGAACTGGGGGTCGACTGGCTGGCCCTGTCGTTCGTGCAGCGCCCCGAGGATGTGATCGAGGCGCGCGGGCTGGCGCGGGGTCGCGCGGCGATCCTGTCGAAGATCGAGAAACCGGCCGCGGTCAAGGCCTATGACGCGATCCTGCAGGTGTCCGACGGCATCATGGTGGCGCGCGGCGATCTGGGGGTGGAACTGCCGGTGACCTCGGTCCCTCCGATCCAGAAACGTCTGGTCCGCGGCGCGCGGGCGGCGGCCAAACCGGTGATCGTGGCGACGCAGATGCTGGAATCGATGATCGAGTCTCCGGTGCCGACCCGGGCGGAAGTGTCGGATGTGGCGACGGCGATCTACGAAGGCGCCGATGCCATCATGCTGTCGGCAGAATCCGCCGCCGGCAAGTATCCGATCGAGGCCGTCACCACGATGAACAACGTGGCGCTGTCGGTCGAAAAGGACCCGACCTACCTGCAGGTCATCGAAGCCAGCCGCGTGGTGCGCCGCGAAACCATCGCCGACGGCATCGTCGCCGCCGCCCGCGAGATTGCCGAGGCCACCAACATCAAGGCCATCGCCTGCTTTTCGCAGACCGGCACCACCGCGGCGCTGGTGGCGCGCGAACGCCCCCGCGTGCCGATCCTGGCGCTGACACCGCTGATGTCTACGGCGCGGCGCATGGCGCTGACCTGGGGACTGCACTGCGCCATCACCGAACCGCAGGACCGCTTCAAGGGCGCGGTGCTGGCCGCGGTCAAGGTGGCGCGCGACGACGGGTTCGCCGGGACCGAAGACATGATCGTGGTCACCGCAGGCGTGCCGTTCAACGTCAAGGGCACGACCAACATCCTGCGCGTGGCGCCGTGCGATGAACGCTTGATCCACCGCGTCGATCCCGAGTAGCGTTGGGCTTGCAGCGAGGGGGCGCCGATGGACACTGATCTGATCCTGGTGATCGGCATCCTGCTGACAGCGCTGTCGATCCCGTCGCTGCTGGCGTCGTTCGCGGAAAGCCGGCCGCCGCGCGCCGGGGCGATCCTGTTGCTGATCGGCGGCGTACTGGTGGTGGTGGCGCTGTCGCAGACGCCGACCGGCTATACCTTTGCTGAATTGCCGGACGTCATATACCGCGTTATCGGCGGCTTCGTGAACTGACACCGCCCAACGGCACGGGCGGCTTTCGGGTCGTGGCATGGTGGCAATCCAGACGGATGCCACAAACCCATTTCGACCAATGCTGCTCGTAGGACTGCGATGGATGGGCAAAACCCTGAAGGTTCCCGGTCGTGACGAGCAAACCCTTTCAGTCATACGTGATCTGCACCGCTCCACGCAGCGGCAGCACGCTACTGTGCAGATTGCTTGCGGGAACAAGCGTTGCAGGTGATCCCAACTCCCACTTTCATGCTTCGTCGCTCCACGGTTGGCTGGATGACCACAACCTGAAAGAGACTGATTTTGCATCGAAACAAGAGGCCCGTCGCGCCATCCTAAAGGCTGCCGTCGCTCGGGGCAAAGGCGACACAGATATTTTTGGTTGCCGGATGCAGCGTGGCAGCTTCGATTTCTTTGTGCAGCAGTTGGAAGTTCTCTGGCCGGGTCTCAAAAGCGATGCGGATCGGATCGAGGCGGCGTTCGGCTCGACCTTCTATATCCATCTTTCACGCCCCGACAGGCTGGGTCAGGCGATCTCGCGTGTGCGTGCCGAACAGACCGGCCTATGGCACCGCAATTCCGATGGCAGCGAGATCGAGCGTATCGCTCCTCCACAGGAAGCACGTTACGACGCTCAGGCCAGCAAGCACCACATGGCCGAGCTGGCTGCATTTGATCACGATTGGGAACAATGGTTCGAGCGGGAGGGGTTGACGCCCCTGCGCCTCAACTATGCTTCCCTGTCGAAGGACCCACAGGGAGTATTGGCGCAGGTGCTCTCCGCCCTGAACCTTGATCCGACCCAGGCTCACCGTGTCGAGACACCTACAGCAAAGCTTGCTGACGCGTCGAGCCGCGAATGGCGAGACCGGTTTGAAGACGAGAGCCAACCATGGAGGCGCGGTACCCGCGCAAAACACAAGAGCAGACAGTTGCTTCGTGTCCTCCAACGACCGCTCGGTCCCGCAAAGCGGACTGACGTTCGATCCCCGCCCTGCAGGTTCAACCTGAGACGCCACCGCGCTCACATCCCTCTTGCACCGGTCCAGCGCGGCCCCTATACGCCTGCGCTTGGAATACCCCCGCGCGGCTGGCCAATGTGGCATGCCAAGCTGCGCCTGCAACGACTGGAGATCGAAATGCCCAAGATGAAGACCAAGTCGGCGGCCAAGAAGCGGTTCAGCTTCACGGCCACCGGTCGGGTGAAGGCCGGCGTTGCCGGAAAACGCCACGGCATGATCAAACGCTCGACGAAATTCATTCGCGATGCTTCGGGGACGATGCTCCTGAACCCGTCCGATGCGAAGATCGTCAAGAAATACATGCCCTACGACCGGTAAGGAGAGCACCCCATGTCCCGCGTCAAATCCGGCGTCGTCACGCACGCCCGCCACCGCAAGGTGATCAAGGCTGCGGCTGGCTATTATGCCGCCCGCTCGACCAACTTCAAGACGGCTACGCAAGCCGTCGACAAGGCTCAACAATACGCTACCCGCGACCGCAAGACCCGCAAACGCAACTTCCGCGCGCTGTGGATCCAGCGGATCAATGCCGCTGTGCGCCTGTTCGACCCGGCCTTCACCTATTCGCGGCTGATCGACGGTCTGGCCAAGGCCGGGATCGAGGTCGACCGCAAGGTGCTGGCCGACCTCGCCGTGCACGAGCCCGAGGCGTTCAACACCATTGCGGCACAGGCCCGCGCTGCAGCGGCTGCGCCCGCCTGATCGCCGGCATTACTGCGGTCCGAAAACCCCGCGCCGCAAGGTTGCGGGGTTTCGACATGGGGTTGTCAGACGTCCCGATGGCCCTGTGTCCCCCCGGGCGTCCCTGAAGCGGCGGTTCAGGACCCCCGATGTGCAAAGCCAATTCTGGCAATTCCCTCGGAACTCTGGTCAGGTGGGACTGTCGATTGCAACCGTGGACTCCCCCCCCGCATGCCCCTTGCCAACGAAGCCACCTACTTCCACGACTTCCTGACCCGGACCGGCGACCGGATGGTGATCAAGATGCAGCATTACCTCGACGTCTATCCGCGCATCTTGCGCGGCTGGAGCGGACGCGACGTGCGGTTCCTTGAAATCGGGGTCTACAAGGGCGGCTCGCTCGACCTGTGGAAAGGCTATTTCGGGCCGCAGGCCCACCTGACCTTCATCGACATCGACCCCGCCTGCAAGGCACTGGAAATTCCCGGCACCCGGATCGAGATCGGGGACCAGTCGGATGTGGCCTTCCTGACCGACCTCGCAGCGCGGCACGGGCCGTTCGACCTGATCATCGACGATGGCGGGCACAAGATGTCGCAGCAGATCACCAGCTTGAAGACCCTTTGGCGGCATCTGGCGGACGGCGGGATTTATGTGGTGGAGGACACCCACACCAGCTATTGGCCCGGCTTTGGCGGCGGGTTTCGTGCGCCCGGCAGCTTTATCGAACTGGCCAAGGACCTCGTGGACCGGATGCACTCGTGGTACACCGATGAGGACGCGACCTTTCCGTTGCACCCGCTGGCCCGGCAGATCGGGTCGATCCAGTTCTACGACTCGATGGTGGTGATCGAAAAGCACCTCAAGGAGCCGCCGGTGTCGTTGGCCTCGCGCAACGGGCACATCACGCGGTCGTCAAAACTGCTGGAGGTGCGGGGGCGCGTGTCGATCTTCTAGACCGCCGGGCCGCGCGCTTGCATATCCCCCCCCGCCCCGCTAGCTAGTCGGCGCAAGACGGGGGGCGCAACACGGGGGGCAGCCATGGATGCGCTGAGGGCCAAGTATCTGACCGGCATCGCCGCTGCCGCGGATGAAGCGGCGCTGGAGGATATCCGTCTGGCCGCCTTGGGCAAGAAAGGCGAGATCAGCCTGAAGATGCGCGAACTGGGCGGGATGGACCCGGGCGCGCGGCAGGGTGCCGGGGCCGCACTGAACCTGCTGAAGGATGAGATCGACGCCGCCCTGCGGGCCCGTCGCGCCGCGCTGTCGGATGCTGCCCTCGATGCCCGCCTGCGCAGCGAGTGGCTGGACGTGACCCTGCCCGGCCGCCCGCGCCGGATGGGGACCATTCATCCCGTCAGTCAGGTCATGGAGGAACTGACCGCCATCTTTGCCGACATGGGGTTTGCCGTCGCCGAAGGCCCGCAGGTCGAAAGCGACTGGTACAACTTCGACGCGCTGAACATCCCGCCCGAACATCCCGCGCGGCAGGAACACGACACGTTTTTCCTGCATCGCGCGTCCGGCGACCCCCGCCCGCCGCATGTGCTGCGCACCCACACCTCGCCCGTGCAAATCCGCTCGATGCTGGCGCAAGGCGTGCCCCTGCGCGTCATAGCCCCCGGCCGGGTCTACCGGATGGACATGGACCAGACCCATACGCCGATGTTCCATCAGGTCGAAGGCATCGCCATCGACCGCGATATCTCGATGGCGCATCTGAAATGGGTGCTGGAAGAATTCTGCCGCGCGTTCTTTGAGGTGCCGTCGGTCGAACTGCGGTTCCGCGCGTCGCACTTCCCCTTCACCGAACCGTCCGCCGAGGTTGACATCCGGTGTTCATGGCAAGGCGGCCAGTTGAAGATCGGTCAGGGCGACAAGTGGATGGAGATCCTCGGCTCGGGCATGATGCACCCCAAGGTTCTGGCGGCCGCCGGGGTGGACCCGACCCAGTGGCAGGGGTTCGCGTTCGGCATGGGGATCGACCGGATCGCCATGCTGAAGTACGGCATCCCCGACCTGCGGGCGTTCTTTGAATCCGACCTGCGCTGGCTGCGGCATTACGGGTTTGCCGCGCTGGACATGCCCGATCTGGCGGGTGGCTTGAGCGGCTAGCGGCCGGGTGCCCGACGCGCCCGCCCGGCGTCAGCGGGCCGAGACCCGCTCGACTGCCCGGCTCAAGACCTCTGACGCCTCGCCAAACCGGTAGGCGATCACCAGAAACAACAACCCCGTAAGGCCCAGCAGCAGGCACATCCGGCCTGCCCTGATCCTTTTTCGTCCCTGTGGTATGACAAGCATCTGATCCATGCTGCCGGTTTACCGCACAACCGGTTAACAGATTATGGCGCGCGCCGCCGATGCCGGCGGACAATCTGTTTCCATCCCGGAAACCCCGCGACCGCGGCTTTCCCTGCGCCCGGGATTGCGCTAAGCCGCTTTGCGACCATTGCAAAGGGGCAAGCCGATGAAATTCACCCTGTCCTGGCTCAAGGATCACCTCGAGACATCCGCGCCGCTTGACCGGATCGTGTTCGCGCTGACCGACCTGGGACTGGAGGTCGAAGCGGTGTCGGACCCCGCCGAAACCCTGGGCGCCTTTACCATCGCGCAGGTGATCGAAGCGCTGCCGCATCCCAACGCCGACCGTCTGCGCCTGTGCCGGGTGGCCACCTATCCGGCAGGCCCCGGCACGGCGATGCACGAGGTGCAGGTGGTGTGCGGCGCCCCCAACGCGCGGACCGGTCTGGTGGGGGTGTTTGCCCCGGTCGGCACCCATGTGCCGGGCACCGGCGTCGACCTGAAACCCGGGGTGATCCGCGGGAGTGCGTCGAACGGGATGCTGTGTTCGGAACGCGAACTGCTGCTGTCCGACGACCACGACGGCATCATCGAGTTGCCGCAGGATGCACCGCTTGGCGTGCGGTACATCGACTATCGCGGGCTGAACGATCCGATGATCCATATCAAGGTCACGCCGAACCGCCCCGATGCGCTTGGCGTGCGCGGCATTGCCCGGGATCTGGCCGCGCGCGGTGTGGGTACCCTGAAACCTTTGGAGATCCCCCGCATCACCGGCCGGTTTCCCTGCCCGGTCACGATCCGGATCGCGCCCGACCTGCGCGCCCGGGGCTGCCCCCATTTTGCCGGCCGCCTGATCCGCGGCGTCTCCAACGGCCCGTCCCCGGCATGGCTGCAGACCCGGCTGAGGGCCATCGGCCTGCGCCCGATCTCGGCGCTGGTCGACATCACAAACTACCTCACCTTTGGTCTGAACCGCCCGCTGCATGTGTTTGATGCGGCCAGGGTGCACGGTTCGTTGCAGGTCCGCATGGCGGAACCCGGCGAAAGCCTGCTGGCCCTGGACGGGCGCACCTATGCCCTGCACCCCGGGCAGATGGTGATTGCCGACGACGACGGGCCGGAGTCGCTTGCCGGTGTCATGGGGGGGGCGGCATCGGGCTGCCAGCCCGCCACGACGGATGTATTCGTGGAATCCGCGTTCTGGGATCCGATCACCATTGCTGCCACCGGGCGCGCCCTGAAAATCAACACTGACGCCCGGTATCGGTTCGAACGCGGGGTGGATCCGGCGTTCACCCTGCCGGGGCTCGACATTGCCTGCCAGATGATCCTTGACCTTTGCGGCGGAACCCCGTCGGATTTGGTTCAGGATGGCAGCGCGCCCGACACCAGCCGCGCCTACCGGCTCGACCCTGCACGCACGGCCCGTCTTGTCGGCCTGACGATTTCCGAAGCCGACCAGCGCGCCACGCTGGTGGCCCTCGGGTTCGACTTGTCGGGCGACATGGCGACGCCGCCCTCGTGGCGCCCCGACATTCTGGGCGAGGCTGACCTGATCGAAGAGATCGCCCGCGTGGCCTCGCTGTCAAAGCTGCAAGGCACTCCCCTGCCCCGGCGCGAGGCCGGCGTGCCGAAACCCATCCTGACAGCGCTGCAAACCCGCGAGCGCACCGCCCGGCGGATGCTGGCGGCCCTCGGCTACAACGAATGCGTCACCTACAGCTTCATCGACGCCATGGCCGCCAGCCTGTTTGGCGGCGGGTCGGCGGCGGTGCAGATCGACAACCCGATCAGCAGCGCGATGACCCATCTGCGGCCTGACCTGCTGCCCGGCCTGCTGCAGGCAGCCGCCCGCAATCAGGCCCGCGGCCAGACCGACCTTGCGCTGTTCGAGATCGGCCCTGTCTTCGATGGCGGCGAACCGGGCGAGCAACATGTGCAGGCGACCGGCCTGCTGATCGGGGCCACGGCCCCCCGCAACCCCCATGCAAGCCGCCGCGTGACCGACCTTTACGACGCCAAGACCGATGTCGAGGCCGTGCTGGCCGCCCTCGGCGCGCCGCCGCGGGTGCAGATCACCCGCAAGACGCCGCTATGGTTCCACCCCGGCCGTTCGGGCACGATCAGCCTTGGTCCGACCCAGCTTGCCACGTTCGGCGAGATCCACCCGCGCATCCTTTCCGCCTTTGACGTCAAGGGCCCCGCCATGGCCTTTACCCTGCGGCTGGCTGCCGTCCCGCTGCCCAAGGCAAAAACCCCGACCCGCCCGGCCCTTGTCCTGTCGGACCTGCAGGCGGTTGACCGCGACTTTGCCTTCGTCGTCGAAGCGGGGGTCGAGGCGCTGACCGCTGTCAACGCCGCCCTCGGGGCCGACAAGGCGCTGATCGACAGCGTCCGCATCTTCGATCAGTTCACCGGCGCACAGGCCGAAGCGCAGATGGGACCGGGCAAGAAATCCATCGCCCTGACCGTGCGCCTGCAACCCACTGCAACCACCCTGACCGACGCCGAGATCGAGGCCGTCAGCACCCGCATCATCGACAAGGTCATCAATGCCACGGGGGGCACCCTGCGATGTTAGGCCGTACCGGCCGGTGCGGGGATTTCGGCGCCGGAATGCCCGACATCTGCGCAACCGCGACACGCATCGGCCGAGCGAAACCGCCGGAACGGACGGCTGCTGCGGCGAGACCAGCATCGCCTCGACCGCCCGGCGCAGACTGTGCTGACAATCCGGCCAGCCCCTGTATCCCGGCTTCTGCACCGGCCGGACCACTGTCGGGGTTGACACCGCTGCTGCCCGTGCCGGTGCGGTGATCAAGCCCGCCGCCGCCGCCGGACAGTGGTGCAGGACATGGGTGGAAAGTTGCCGCTCGGCGCGCGTCAAGTCTGGCAGGGCGCCGCGCCACTGGTCTTCGATCGGCGCACGGCCGGCCATCGCGGCCCCCGGCTGCCGGGATTAAGAAATGATCGTAACAGCCGCACCTTGCAAGAAACATTCTTGACAGCGTCGGCAGGGCGGGTGAGCGTTGCGGCATCCGTGGGGGGATCAGCGATGGACACCGAGGCGTTCGCGCCCATCATCGAGAACGGACCGCAGTCCGGACGGCTGGTTCTGGTGTGCGAACACGCGGCCAACCTGATCCCGCCCGCCTGGGGTGACCTCGGCCTGACCGCGGCACAGCGCACCCTCCACATCGCCTGGGACATCGGCGCGCTTGGCCTTGCCCGCGCGTTGGCGGCGCGTCTGGGGGCGGTTCTGGTTCACGCACCGGTCAGCCGGCTGGTTGTGGACCTGAACCGCGCGCCGGACCGGGCCGGCGCCATGCCGTCGCGGTCTGAACTGCATGACATCCCGGGCAATTCCGGCTTGACGCCAGCCGAGCGGTTGCGGCGCACTCAGGCGGTCTACCTGCCGTTTCACAACCGGTTGCACGACCTGATCGCCGGGCGGATCGCCCTGGGGCTAAAGCCGGTGATCGTCACGGTCCACAGCTTCACCCCGGTCTGGTTCCGCCAACCGCGCGCGGTGGACTTCGGGGTGATCCACGATGCCGACCCGGGTCTGGCGCTGGCCATTGCCGCCGCCGCGGCCGCCACCACGCCGCTGAACAGCGCGCTCAACGCCCCCTACTCGGCCGCGGATGAGGTGACCCATACCCTGCGCCTGCACGCCACCCCCTACGGCCTGCCCAACGCCATGCTCGAGGTAAGGCAAGACCTGATCGCCGACCCCGCAGCGCAGGGGCGCATGGCCGACGTGCTGGCACCGGTGGTCAACATGGGGCTGGAAGAGATCCAGAAACAGGCCAAGGCCGGATAGGCCCCATCTGTGGCGCATCCTCGTCCTGTTCCCCCGCTTTTCACACAAAGAGACCTAAATGCCCGGAAATCTGACGTTAGGCGCGCTGAAAGACGCCGTGACACGCGGCGAGATCGACACGGTTCTGGTCGCAGGCATCGACATGCAGGGCCGCCTGATGGGCAAGCGGTTTCATGCGCAGTTCTTTGTCGGTGGCGGCTGGGAGGAAACCCACTGCTGCAACTACCTGCTGACCGTGGACATGGAGATGACCACCGTGCAGGGCTATGCCAGTTCCGGCTGGCAGACCGGCTATGGCGACTATGTGCTGAAGCCCGACATGACCACGCTGCGCCGGGTGCCCTGGCTTGAGGGGACCGCACTGGTGCTGGGCGATACGCTGGACCATCATCACCACGAAGTGCCGCATTCCCCCCGAGCCATTCTTAAACGACAGGTGGCCCGCGCTCGCGCCCTGGGGTTCGAGCCGATGATGGCAACGGAACTGGAATTCTTCCTGTTCGAGAACTCTTACGCCCAGTTGCGCGACAGCGGGTTCCGCGACCTGAAGCCGGTCAGCGCCTACAACGAGGATTACCACATCTTCCAGACCACCAAGGAAGAGGATGTGATGCGCGCCATCCGCAACGGGCTTTACGACGCGGGCATCCCGGTCGAGAGTTCGAAGGGAGAGGCCGAGGCGGGGCAGGAAGAGGTGAACTATCGCTATTCCGATGCGCTGGACACCGCCGACAACCATGCGATCATCAAGAACAGCATCAAGGAAATTGCCTTTGGCAAGGGCAAATCCGTCACCTTCATGGCAAAGTACGACCACCGTCGCGCCGGATCGTCGAGCCATATTCACCAGTCGCTCTGGACGCCGGACGGAAAGGCTGCGTTTGCCGACCCTGCAGCGCCCCACGGCATGTCTGATCTGATGCGGCAGTATCTGGCCGGTCAACTGGCCCATGCGCAGGAATTCACCGGGTTTCTGGCCCCTTACGTCAACAGCTACAAACGGTTCTGCGTCGGCATGTTCGCGCCCACCAAAGCCGTGTGGAGTGCTGACAACCGCACGGCAGGCTTCCGCGTTTGCGGCACCGGGACCAGGGCCGTGCGGGTGGAATGCCGCATCCCGGGGGCGGATGTGAACCCTTATCTCGCCTGCGCCGCACTTCTGGCCGCCGGGCTGGCCGGGATCGAAGCCAAGCTGCCGCTGGAGCCCGAGATGTCGGGCGACATGTATGCGGCACACGGCATCCGCGAAATTCCCAGGACCCTGCGCGAGGCCGCCGGTCGCATGACCGGATCCGCCATGCTGCGCGCGGCGTTCGGCGACGAGGTGATCGACCACTACCACCACGCCGCCCAATGGGAGATCGCGGAAACCGACCGTGTGGTGACCGATTTCGAGGTGCAACGCCTGCTGGAAAGGGCGTAGGTCGGGGTTCACCCCGACTCTGCCGGATCCGGAGGGGTTGTTCCGATCTGTGCAGACACCGCGGAGCAAGGCCTGATTTGTGGTTGGCATGGCGCGGCAAGGCCCCGCCGAACGAGGGACGGAATGAAACCGATTGAACTGGTCTCCCCGGCGGACGGGTCGGTCTTTGCGACCCGCACCCCGCTGTCGCCACAGGCCGCCCGCGACGCCGCAGCCCGCGCCCGCGCTGCGCAAAAGGCATGGGCCGCACGCCCGCTTGCCGAGCGGATTGCACTGGTCAAGGCGGGCGTGGCGGCGCTGATCGCCAGGAAGGCCATGCTGGTCGAGGAACTCGCCTGGCAAATGGGCCGCCCCGTGCGGTTCGGCGGCGAATTCGGCGGGGTGCAGGACCGAACCGACTATATGGCGGACATCGCCGAGGCAACGCTGGCCCCGCAGGTGGTCGAGGACAGCGACCGCTTTACCCGGCTCCTCTCGCGCGAACCTCTGGGGGTGGTATTCATCGTGGCACCCTGGAACTATCCGTATCTGACCGCGATCAACACGCTGGCCCCGGCCCTGATCGCGGGCAACGCCGTGCTGCTGAAACACGCCAGCCAGACCCTCCTGGTGGGCGAACGTCTGGCCGAGGCGTTCCATGCGGCGGGGGTGCCTGCCGACGTGTTCCAGAACGTGGTCCTCGATCATGCCACGACCGAAAGCCTGATCGCCGGGCGCGCCTTCGACTTTGTCAACTTCACCGGGTCGGTTGCAGGCGGGAGGGCGATGGAACGGGCGGCAGCGGGGACGTTCACCGGTCTTGGTCTGGAACTCGGCGGCAAGGATCCGGGCTATGTCCGGGCGGATGCCGACCTAGACGCAGCCGTGGACAGCCTGATGGACGGCGCGATGTACAACGCCGGCCAATGCTGCTGCGCGATCGAGCGGATTTATGTGCACGAAAGTCTGTATGCTGCCTTTACGGAGAAATCCGTGGCCTGGGCCAACGCCCTGACCCTCGGCAACCCGTTTGACGCGGCGACCACACTTGGCCCGATGGCCAATGCCCGGTTTGCAGCCCTGGTGCGCGCCCAGACCGCCGAAGCGATCGCGGCCGGTGCCAGGCCGCTGATCGACCCGGCCCGGTTCCCGGCCGATGACGGCGCGGCCTATCTCGCCCCGCAGATTCTGGTCGACGTCGATCATTCGATGCGGGTCATGATGGAGGAATCCTTCGGACCGGTCGTCGGCATCATGCCGGTGAAGGATGACGCCGAGGCGATTGCGCTGATGAACGACAGCCCCTATGGCCTGACCTGTTCGATCTGGACCGCCGACGCCGACGCGGCAGCCCGCATCGGCGCGCAGATCGAAACCGGGACCGTGTTCATGAACCGCTGCGACTACCTCGACCCCGCGCTGTGCTGGACCGGCTGCAAGGACACCGGGCGCGGCGGGTCGCTGTCCTATCTGGGGTTTCATGCGGTGACCCGGGTTAAATCCTACCATTTCAAAAAGGTGACACGATGACCCATTCAGTGCCGAACCGGAACTGGTCCTACCCCACGGCGATCAAGTTCGGTGTGGGCCGGGTGGCAGAACTGGCCGATCACTGCCGCGCCGCCGGGCTGCAACGCCCGCTTCTGGTCACCGACAAGGCGCTGGCCGCTCTGCCGATCACGGCGGCAGCGCTCGACCTGCTCGACGCGGCGGGCCTTGGCCGGGCGGTGTTTTCGCAGGTCGATCCGAACCCGCATGAGGGCAACATGGCCGACGGGATCGCGGCCTACCGGGCGGGGGGGCATGACGGGGTGGTCTGCTTTGGCGGGGGGTCGGCGCTGGATCTGGGCAAGATGATTGCCCTGATGCACGATCAGACGGTCAGCGTGTGGGATCTGGAGGATATCGGCGACTGGTTCAACCGGGCTGATGCCAGCAAGATCGCGCCGATCATCGCGGTGCCGACCACGGCCGGAACCGGGTCAGAGGTCGGGCGGGCCGGTGTGCTGACCAACTCGCAAACCCACATGAAGAAGATCATCTTTCACCCCCGCCTGTTGCCTGTCGTCACGATCTGCGATCCCGCGCTGACCGTGGGAATGCCCAGATTCATCACCGCAGGCACCGGGATGGATGCCCTTGCCCATTGTCTTGAGGCGTATTGCAGTCCGTTCTACCATCCGATGAGCCAGGGCATCGCCCTGGAAGGCATGCGGCTGGTGTTCGAAAACCTGCCCGTGGTCTATGCCGACCCCGGCAACCTCGACGCCCGCGCGCACATGATGTCGGCCGCCGCGATGGGGGCTGTGGCGTTCCAGAAGGGGCTGGGGGCGATCCATTCGGTGTCGCACCCGGTCGGCGCGGTTTACGGCACCCATCACGGAACCACCAATGCCGTGGTCATGCCGATGGTGCTGGCCTTCAACCGGCCCGAGATCGAAGACCGCATTGACCGCGCCGCCGCTTATCTGCGCTTTGACGGCGGCTATGCGGGATTTGTCGATCAGGTCATGCAGTTGCGAACGACGCTGGATATCCCCGCCAGCCTGTCGGCCATGGGGGTGCAGCCTGCCGACCTCGACCGGTTGACCGACATGGCGCTGGAAGACCCGTCCTGCGGCGGCAACCCGGTGCTGATGACCCGCGAGAACACCCGCGCACTGTTTGACGCCTGCATGTAGCGGGTGATCCATGCGCCCGCAGACCGGGGCTTTGTCCAGCCGGCAAAGACCCCGCAAGCGCGCCCTGATCTGGTTGACCTGAAGCCCGGCAAGGCAGGTAAAGGACCGGGTTACAGCATTCCCGGCACCACCTGGTCGGGCGGGCGGTGGCCGTCGGCGAAGGTCTTGATGTTCAGGATCACCTTTTCGCCCATCTCGATCCGCCCCTCCAGCGTCGCCGATCCCATGTGCGGCAGCAGCACCACATTGGGCAGATCGCGCAACCGCGGGTTCACCGTCGCCCCCTGCTCGTACACATCCAGCCCGGCCCCCGCCAACTCGCCCGCCCGCAGGCCGCGGGTCAGCGCGTTCTCGTCGATCACCTCGCCGCGCGAGGTGTTCACGATGACCGCCGTCGGTTTCATCAGCTTCAGCCGCCGGGCGTTCATCAGGTGATAGGTCGAGGGCGTGTGCGGGCAGTTGACCGACAGGATGTCCACCCGCGCCACCATCTGATCGAGGCTTTCCCAATAGGTCGCCTCCAGATCGGCCTCGGCCTCGGGGCGCAGGCGCTTGCGGTTGTGATAATGGACCTGACAGCCGAAGGCGCGCGCCCGCCGTGCCACGGCCGAACCGATCCGCCCCATCCCGAGGATCCCCAGACGCCGCCCGGCCAACCGCCCGCCCAGATTGGCCATCGGCGACCAGCCGGGCCAATTGCCCGACTGCATCACCGCCAGACCCTGCGGAATGCGCCGGGTGACGCCGAGGATCAGTGCCATCACCATGTCGGCCGTGTCCTCGGTTGATACGCCGGGCGTGTTGGACACCAGGATTCCGCGGCTGCGCGCCGTCGCCACGTCGATATGATCGACGCCCGCGCCATAATTGGCGATCAGCTTCAGCCGCGGCCCGGCCTGACCGATCAGGCTGCCGTCCACCGTGTCGGTGATGGTGGGGACAAGCACATCCGCCTCTGCCAACGCCGCCGCGAGTTCGGCCCGGGTCATCGGCACGTCGGGGTCGCGCAGGGTCACGTCGAACAGCTCTTTCATCCGGGTTTCGACCGGCGCGGGCAAGCGGCGCGTCACCACCACGGTCAGACGGGGGTTGGGCATCGCAAACGCTCCATGCACTTTCAAATCGCTGCAGTTGATGGCAAACTGCTCCCAAGCGGGGCGCGGCACAAGCCCCGCAGCGGATGCGTCGGGCGGAACGGGCGAATGAACAGAGCATGGGGAAGTTTGGCTTTGGCGGGCGTGCTGGCGCTGGCCGGCGCTGCGGCGCAGGCACAGATCCCGGCGCAGCCGCCGCCTCTGGAAACGCGTGTCCCGGGTGCCGCCGGCACAAGCGTGGCCGCCGACCCGGCTGGCGCTGCAAAAAAGAAGGTCTGCAAGCCCGGGATCGGTTGCGTGACCGACCGCCCCTTGCCGCGCTTTGTCACGCTCAAGACCAACGCGGGCAACGCACGACGGGGGCCGGGCTCGGAACATCGCATCGACTGGGTGTTTCGCCGGGCCGGCATGCCGTTGAAACTGACGGCCGAATTCGATAATTGGCGCCGGGTCGAGGATATCGACGGCGAGGGCGGCTGGATGCATTACACCTTGCTGTCCGGCAGCCGCTCGGTTCTGGTGGCGCAGAACATGACCGAGTTTCTGACCAAACCCGACGATCTGGCCGAGGTGGCGTTTCGGGCCGAGGTCGGGGTGGTCGGACGGCTGCTGCGCTGCGGCATCGACTGGTGCCGGGTGGCCGTCGAGGGCCAGCGCGGCTGGGTGCGCAAAGGGGCGCTCTGGGGCGTCGGACCTGACGAACTGGTGAATTGACGGCTGACACCGGCGTGGCAGGCGGTCGCGCGGGCCGGTCTTTCGGGCCGGACAAACCCGGACAGGTCGGGATCGAGGGGCGATGACACCTGCGGCGAACACCCGATTGAACCTGTCGGCGGGGCTGACCTCGGTGGCCGTCGCGGGCCTGCTGGTGATCATCAAGCTGTGGGCCCTTGGCGAAACCGGGGCGCTGTCGGTCGCCGCCTCGCTGGCCGACAGCGCGATGGACCTGATGGTGTCGCTGGGGGCGGCGGCGGCGATGCTGTATGCCGCGCGCCCGGCAGACGAGGATCACGCCTTTGGCCACACGTCCGCCGAGGATCTGGCAGCCCTCGGGCAGGCGCTGTTCATCCTGATCTCGGCCGGCGTGATTGCGACTGCCGCGGTGCTTCGCCTGGTGTCGGACACGCCCGATCCGTTGCAGGCGCAGGGTGCCGGGATGGTGGCGATGATCCTGTCGATTGCGCTGACGCTGGGACTGGTGCTGTGGCAGGGCCGGGTGGCGCGCCGCACCGGCAGCCGGCTGGTAGCTGCCGACCGACTGCATTATCTGGGCGACCTTTTGCCCAACATCGGCGCGCTGGTGTCGCTTTGGGCGTCGAGCACCTATGGGCTGGGCTCGATCGATTCGGTCGTGGCGCTCGGCGCGGCGGGGATGCTGGGGCTGGGGGCGCTGCGCATCGGCAAGGGGGCGTGGGACGCGCTGATGGACCGCAGCGCCGAGCCTGCGCTGATTGCGGCGATTGCCACCTTGGCAAAGGGCTGGCCGGGGGTGCAGGGCTTTCACGATCTGAAGACCCGCACAGCCGGCAGCCGGGTTTTTGTCAATCTCCATATCGAACTCGATGGCGGGCAGACCCTGCGAGAGGCGCATGCCATCGGTTCGGCGTTGCGCCGGGCGATCCTTGAGGCCCATCCGCAAACCGACGTGATCATCCACAAGGACGTGGCCCGCCCCGCCACAGAGTGACCGGGGCCGAACCGGCAGCGCCCGCAGCCGGTTGCGGCCCGACCCGATGCGCCACCCAGGCAGCGTTCCCCGGTGCGGGATTGCGGCCGGACAAACCGGCTGCGCCCGCGTCTGCCCCCGTGGCTCCATCTGGCTTCCCCCGGTGCCGCTTCTGGCAAAACCGCAGGAACTGCCGGGCAGGACCTTGTGTTTTTCCACGTTTCTGGTTTTATCCGACCTGTGAATTATGCACCCGTACAACAGGCAGACGCCACCCCGATGCCCGAACGCCGTTCCTACAAACGGGAACCCGAGGACAAGCGCCGCGACGCGCTGATTTCGGCCGCGCTTGACCTTGTGGCGGAAGGCGGGGCACATGCGGCCACTGTGCGGGCAATTGCCAACCGGGCCGGCGTGACGCCCGGCCTGATCCGCCATTACTTCGCCAGCAAGGAGCAATTGACCAGCGAGGCCTATCGCCGCCTGATGGAACGGATGATTGACGCCAACGCCGAGGTGCTGAAATCCTCGCCTCCCGATCCGGTGGCAAGGCTGGCGGCGTTCGTCGCATCGTCGCTGCGTCCGCCGGTGGTCGATCCGGTGGCGGTCGGGCTGTGGGCCGGGTTTCTGCACGATGTCCGCCGCGACCCCGCCCTGCGCGAGGTGCACAGCGCGACATACCTCGGCTACCGCAACCTGTTGCAATCGCTGATTGCCGCCCTGCCGCGCCCGGCCAGCCCGCAGGTGCTGCGCAGTCAGGCCATCGCATGCAATGCGGTGATCGACGGGTTGTGGCTCGAAGGCTCGATGCTGCCGGAAAGCTTTCATCCGGGCGAACTGGAGCAGATCGGGCTGGCCTCGGTCGGGGCGATTCTGGGCCTCGATCTGGCGGAGGCTCACAGCGTCGCAGCCGATGCGGCAGCCGGCACCCAAGAATGCCGGGCATGATGCGTTATGCGCCGGTGACGACCCGTCTGGCGGGCCTTGGCGGGACGAAATGGGATCTGCACTTGCGCGCCCGGGCGATGCAGGCGGCGGGTCTGCCGGTGATTTCGCTGACCATCGGCGAGCCGGACGTGCCCACCCCGCCCAACCTGATCGCAGCGGCGGTGACCGCGATGGAGGCCGGGCGCACCGGCTATTCCAATGGCCGGGGCGAGCCGGGGTTGATCCGCGCCCTGGCCGATCGCTATACCGCCCGGCGGGGGCGGCGCATCACCCCCGATCAGGTGCTGTGCCTGCCCGGCACCCAGACCACGCTGTTTGCCGTGCTGGCCGGCCTGGCCGGACCGGGGGACGAGGTGCTGGTCGGCGATCCGATGTATGCCACCTATCAGGGCGTGATCGCGGCAGGCGGTGCAACGCTGGTGCCGGTGCCGTTGCGGCCCGAAGCCGGGTTCCGGATGCAGGCAGCGGATGTCGCTGCACGGATCACCCCGGCCAGCCGCGTGCTGTTTCTGAACACGCCGCACAATCCGACGGGGTCGGTCCTCGACCGCGGCGATCTTGCGGCGCTCGCTGCCGTGGCGGTCGAGCATGACCTGTGGATCCTGTGCGACGAGGTGTACGAGGATCTGGTGTTCGACGGCACCGCCTTTGCCTCGCCGCTGGACGATCCGGCGCTGGCGGACCGGGTGATCGTGACCTCGTCGATCTCCAAATCCCACGCTGCGCCCGGGTTCCGGTCGGGCTGGTGCGTCGGACCGGCCGAGTTTACTGCCCGCGTGCTGCCCCTTGCCGAGATGATGCTGTTCGGCAACCAGCCCTTCATCGCCGACATGACAGCGGTTGCCGTGTCGGCACCGTCGCCGGTGGCCGCAGGCATGGCGCTGCGGTTCGCCGCGCGGGCGGCGATGATGCACCGGATGCTGGACGGAGTGGCGGGACTGGCGGTGAACCAGCCGAAGGCCGGGATGTTTGCGCTGGTTGACGTGCGCGGAACCGGGCAGACCGGGCGGGTGTTTGCCGAGGGGCTGCTGGCCGAAAAGGCAGTGGCGGTGATGCCCGGCGGCAGCTTTGGCGCAGCGCTGGATGGCTGGCTGCGGGTCAGTCTGACCCAGCCTGACGGGCAGATCGCCGAAGCCTGCCGCCGGATCGCCGCCTATGCAGAGGACCTGGCATGACAACTGTCGGCGAGGCGCTGGTGGCGGGGCTGGCCGCGCGCGGGGTCGAGGTGGTGTTCGGCATTCCGGGCGTTCACACGGTCGAGTTGTATCGCGGGCTCGCAGGATCGACGATCCGCCATGTGACGGTGCGCCACGAACAGGGGGCGGCGTTTGCCGCCGACGGATATGCGCGCGTGTCGGGCAAGCCGGGGGTGGCGTTCGTGATCACCGGGCCGGGGCTGACCAATGCGCTGACCGCGATGGCGCAGGCCCGCGCCGACAGCATTCCGATGCTGGTGGTTTCGGGGGTCAACCGGCGGGCCTCGCTGGGTCGCGGCCTGGGGCTGTTGCACGAATTGCCCGATCAGGCGGCGATGGTGGCGACCTTGTGCCCCACCCGGATGATCCTTGCGGCCGATCAGGTCGGCCCCGCGCTCGACTGGGCGTTTGCCACACTGGCGACGGGGCGGCCCGGTCCGGTGCATCTTGACGTGCCGACCGACGTGATGCCGCTATTCTGCCCCGACCCCGGCCCCCTGACCGTGCCGACCGCCCGCCCCAAGCCGCCGCCCGATGCGCTGGCGCAGGCCGCAGCCCGGCTGACCGGCCCGGTCGTCATCCTCGCGGGGGGTGGGGCGCGGCACGCCGGTCCTGCGTTGCAGGCGCTGGCCGAGACACTCGATGCGCCGGTAGTGCTGACCGCCAATGCGCGCGGATTGCTGCATGGCCACCCGCTGTCGGTGCCCGGCTCGATGAGTCTCTATGCGGCGCGGGGGCTGATCGCGCCGGGGGTGCAGGTACTGGCCGTCGGCACCGAACTGGGGCCGACCGATTATGACATGTACGTCCGCGGCGGCCTGCCCGACCTGTCGGGCATGATCCGCATCGACGTGTGCGCGCGTCAACTGGCCCGGCATCCGGCCGCTTTGACGTTGCAGGGCGACGCGGCACAGGTGATGGCGGCGGTGCACGCGGCCCTGCGCGGGCCGCCCCGCCACATCGGGGGTGCGGCCCGGGCAGCACAGGCCCGCGACGCTGCCCGGGCGGAACTCGCCGGTCTCAACCCCGCGATGCCGGCGCAGCTCGGCATGGTCGAGGCGATCCGCGCGGCGCTGCCGGGGGCGATCATCGTCGGCGACAGCACCCAACCCGTTTATGCCGCCAACCTGTTTTACGACCACGACCGCCCGGGCGGCTGGTTCAACGCCGCCACCGGTTATGGCGCGCTCGGCTATGCCCCCGGTGCCGCCGTCGGCGCAGCCATTGCCGCGCCCGGCACCGAGGTGATCTGCCTGATCGGCGACGGCGGGTTGCAGTTTTCCCCGGGCGAGTTGCGCACCGCAGTGGACGAGGCGCTGCCGATCACCTTTGTCGTCTGGAACAACGCCGGTTTCCGCGAAATCGCCGAGGCGATGGCAGGGGCAGGGGTGCAGGTCATCGGCTGCACCCCCACCCCGCTGAAGCTGGCCCCCTTCGCCATCGCCTGCGACCTGCCGTTCATGGCGGTGACACCAGACCCCGCCGCCTTGCTGGCCGCCCTTCGCGACCCCGGACCGCGACCCCGGATGATCGAGGTCCGGGTTCCCTGAGGCGTTCGGAAAGCCGCCTCACGGATTCTCGGCCAGCACCTGATTGAGCCACGGCAGAAAGTTCGAGATCCGGGTGTAGGCCGAAAAGTTGGCAGTCTCGGCACAGCCTTCGCCGGTTTCCGACGACAGACCCCAACTGACCAACCCGGCCTGAATGTAGCTGCCATCCTCCAGCGGCACCACCAGCGGTCCACCCGAATCGCCGGAACACGCCGTCTTGCCGCCCTCGAAGGTGCCCGAACACAGCATGTTCTCGCTGATGGGCACGGGCGCGCGCGACACCAGCGTATCCCACACCTCATAGGCGTCGCGTTCGGCCAGCCCGAACACCCGGGCGGCATGGGAAAAGCCTTCGGCCGCCTGCTCGGCCCGCGACTCCAGCAGCGCCCGGTTGCAAAGGTCGCGATCGAGCATCTGGATCTGGGTTTCGCGCAGTGATTCCGGATGCGCCCCGCCTTCGGTCAGACCCCAGCCGGTCACGATCGTGGTCACCCCCTGATCGTCCAGCATGTCGCCGAATTCGGCATCCGGCACCTTGATCGTCGCATACGGCACCCGCGGCGGCCGGGCCAGCCGGATCAGCGCGATGTCGAAATCGAAAACGGTCCCGATATAGCTCGGATGGCGAAAGACGCCGATGATCGGAATGAGATCGCCTTGCCCTTGGGCCAGCACGTTCGAGCCGACAAGAACCGCAATGGCCCCTGGCGGCAGGTCGGCATAGATGCCGTCTTCGTCCGCCATGTGAACGCAATGCGCCGCAGTCAGCACCCAGTCGTCCAGCACCATCGAGCCACCGCAGAACTGCGCGGCCGGGCTGACGGGTTGGCCCGCGATCATCAAGGCGACCTGCCAGGGCCACGCCCCTGGGGCGGACTCACGCCCGCCGATCACCTTGGCACCGCTGGTTTCGGCGGCCTTTGCGGCCTCGGCCTCGCGCACGGCCTTGGCCCCGCTCTTGGCAAAGGCATAGGGCGAGCCGGGTCCGGCCGCCCCGGCAAAATCCGGTGTCTCGGCTCCGGATGGTGCAGCCAGCAGTCCGCCCAGGGCCAGGGCCGTGATCCAACGACGCATCGCAATCTCCCTCTTGTCAGTCGTGTTGTAAAAGTTCCGGCGGCAGGGCGGGCCGCAGCCGCACCGTCTGCCGCAACAATACCAATTCCGGCCGGGTCAGAAAGCCGCGGGCACGCTCCGGTTCGGGCTGCATCTGCCGGTCGAACCATTGGAGGTCGTCGCCCGAGACCCCGGCAAGGCTGCGCGACATCGCAGGCTCGGACAGCCGGGTCAGATCGACCCGCGCCGCGTCAGGGTCGACCGCGACGCCGAGGATCATCAGTTCTTCCAGCGCATAGCCGCTGTCGGGTGCGATCTGCAAACCGCCCCGCGCCGACTCGCCCGGGGCCAGCCGGTTGGCCAGCCCTTGCTGCGGCCAGATCGGCGCAATGCTGAAATCGGCGTTGAAATAGAGGATCGAAAGATCGACCGGCCGGGTTCCGCGATTGGTGACCGTGATCCACACCCGATCGCAGGGAGCCAGCCCGTCACCCGGGTCTGCCGGCGCAAGCGCGCCCGCGACCCCGCAACCGGGGCGGCGGGCATAGCTCGCCTCCAGCGGCGGTCCGCCGATCAGGGCGCGCCCGGCGGCGGCGGCGGCAAACATCCGGGTCAGGCGCAGCGCATGAGCGGCGCGGTCCAGCACGCGGGCCAGGGCCTCGGCCTCGGTTTCGCCATCCTGCACCGCCACGCGCGGCGATGACCCGGGTCCGGCGGGATCGAGAACCCCGTCGGCTCCGGTCAGCGCCAGCGTGCCGCCGACCAGCACCGGAACCAGATCGGCCGCCCCCGCCACCCCGGCCGCCAGAGCCGGCCTCCAGCGCCCATAATCCCCTTCATCCGCCTGCACAGGTGCCGCAACCCGCAGCGCAGGCGGCGGCGCGGGGGTTTCGACCTCGGCCCACCGCGCCCCGGCAGGCACCGGCCCCGCCAACCCCGACCGGCGCAACGCAACATCGGTCAGGACCGCGCGACCCAACGGGTCACCGCCCGCTGCTGCGGCGTAAAGCGCCATCTCGCTTCCTTCGGTCAAGCCGGCAAGCAGCCCCGCTGCCACACGGCCATCCGCCAGCCGATGCCGCAGCGCCGATTGTCCCAGCCCGAACACCACACGGTCCAGCAGCGGCCCTTCGCCTTCGGGCACCTGACGGGCCGGTCCCTGCACCATGGTATCCGACGTGGCGGCCAGCACCTGCGCCCAACTGGCCCCGGTCGCGGTCCGCAGCACGTTGGTCAGCCCCAGGGTGAACGCCCCATGCCACACGCCGCTGTCGCCCACCGGATACTCGAACGACCGCTGATCCGACTGCGATGCGTACAGAAACACGAAGTCGCCGGCCAACCTCTGCCCGACCGCGCCGGGTTCGATCGTCGCCTCGGGCTTTCCCGCATCGGCACCCGCCTCGGGCATCCCCAGACCGGCGGCCGACAGGCTGCGCGGCACGCCTGCCCCGCCGATGGCGCGAAAGCCGGTGGCCGAATGGCAGGCGTCGATCACCCCCACCACGGCCACCTGCCGCGCCAGCAGGCCCGCCGCCCAGTCGTGCAACGTGTCATCGACCAGCGCATTCTCGACCGCCTGCGCCGCACCGCTCCAGCCCTTTGCATCGGCGGGAAGCAGGATTTCATCCATCCCGCCGGCCTCGTCGCCGCTGGTATCGGGGGCTTGCGCACCATGTCCCGAGAAATAGAATACCACGGTATCGCCCGGGCGCGCCGCTGTCGCCACAGAGGCCAGCGCTGCCAGAATGCCGGCCCGGGTGGGCGCGCCCGTCACGACCCCCGGCGGGACAGCAGCCGCCCCCAGGACCTGCATCGCCGCCGGGTCCACCCCCCGCGCGACCAGCACTTCGGCCATCAACGCGGCATCGTACGGCGGCCCCTGCAGATCGGCGTCCAGATACAGATAGTCGCCGACGCCGACCACTACCGCCCGCACCTCTGCCAGGGCGGGGGATCCAGCGGTAAAGGCGATCAAAAGGGTCAAGGCGCATCGCAGCATGGCAGCAGGATAGAGAGCCACGGTCATCAGGCAAGTGCCCTCGGAACCCTGACAGCGTTTGTCATGCCGTTGAGTGCGGCACGCTCAGACCACGGTGATCCGAGGCGGGGCGGTGGCCGCGCTGAAGGCCTGCAACACCGGTGCGGCGCCGTGCACCTCGGCCAACCGCGCCAGCGCAAAGCGGATGCGCGCCATTTCGCGGTAATAGCCCAGATAGGCCGCGTTCAGCGCGGCACCTGTCATCGCCCCCAACACCGGCACCGCCTGCGCCACCAGCTTTTGCCCCATCGCCGCGGCCAGTCGAGGCGCAATCGTGGTGATGATCTGCCGGATCGCCGGACCGGTCAGCGTCAGTCGCGCCGACAGAAAGCCGGTGTTCAGCCCGTCGTCCGTTGCCAGAGGCGTGCCCGCGGCAAACACCTGCAGACAGGCGGCGCGGGTTTCGGGCAGGTCGGGATCATATCCCGCCCGCACCGCCTCGCGCCGGATCGCGTGCAGCAGAAGGGTGATCGTCACCGGCAATTCGGCAATCGCCGAGGGCAGACCGCCCATACCGCCCGCCGCCCCGGTCGCCATCACCGCCATCAGCGTGCCGCGCGGCCCGACATCGGGCGCACGCATAGCGAGACCCGCCAGACCGTGCGCCCGTTCCAGCGCCGCCTCGGTCACCCGGGCTATCTCGGCGCGCAACCGTGGCGGCACCATCGCCATCTGCCCCTCCAGCGAGCCGCCCATGCGGTTCACGAGCGACATCACCGGGCCGTTGGCGGCGCGGTAAGCACCCGCGAGCGCCGCAATCTCGGCGTCAAGGGCAGGCAGGGCAAGGGCGGGCAACGTGCTCATCAGCGGTATGTGGGGCCGTCAGCCATGGGTTGCAATGCCCGTGGCCCGGGTCACGTCACCGGCAACGCCATTCCACGCCCCCCGTTTCAGCGCGAGGCCCAGCACGCGGTCCGGGTTGGTCGGCGGCGGCATCCGAACCGCCTCCAGCCGGGCAAAGCCGAAGCGGCCGTAATAGGGCACGTCGCCCACAAGCATCACCCGCTCCCACCCCAGCCTGCGCGCCTCGGCCAGACTTTCGCGAATCAGCAGGCCGCCCAGACCTTCGCCCTGCCGGGTCGGATGCACCGCCAACGGCCCCAGCAGCAGCGCATCCTGCCCGCCAACCTCGACCGGCCAGAAGCGGATCGCGGCGGCCAGCGTGGCCTCGCTGTCGCGCAGCACGCCGCACAGTGCGGCCACCGTCGCCACGCCGTCGCGCAGGCGGTAGGACGACAGCGCTGTGCGACTGGGGCCAAAGCACAGGTCATACAGCGCCTCGACCTCCCACCAGTCGGCCTCGCCTTCTTCTTCCAGCCGGTAAACCACACCACATCCTTGCGCCTGGGAAAGGGGGAATCCTCTGGAAACGCCCGTAACACGGCCCTATGTCAGGATCAAATCACCCCCCGACCCCGATCCCCCAACCCGAGGCCGCCGTGTTCTACCGACCCGAGGACGGCCATGGCCTGCCGCATAACCCGTTCAACGCACTCGTCACCCCGCGCCCGATCGGCTGGATCGCAACCCGCGGCCCGTTGGGCGACAATCTGTCCCCCTATTCGTTCTTCAACGCCGTGGCGTATACCCCGCCGCAAGTGATGTTCGCCTCGAACGGGGCCAAGGACAGCCTGACCAATCTGCGCGCCTCGGGCGTCTTTGCCGTCAACGTGGTGGGCGAGGCCGATCTCGCGGCGATGAGCGACACGTCGGCCAGCTATCCCCCCGGCACTGACGAGTTTGCGGCCGTGGGTGTCGACCGCGCGCCCTGCGCCACCATCGACTGCCCTCGGGTGGCCGGGGCGCCGGCCACGCTGGAATGCACCCTGATCGACGTGATCGCCCTGCGCGGGCGCGACAACTTTCTGATCCTGGGCGAGGTAACGGGCATCCACCTGCGCGACGACTGCCTGATCGGGGGGCGGTTCGACGCTTCGGCCTACCGCCCGTTGGCACGCATGGGGTACCGCGATTATGCAGTGGTGCGCGACGTGTTCGAACTCAGACGCCCGGATGACGCCTGAGCCGCGTCCGTTGCCCCCTTCCCCCCGCCGCCGCCAACCCCTAAGCTCGCACGAACCCAACCGGCAGGACCTTGAATGCAAACCATGATCGGCGTGATCGGCGGCTCGGGCGTTTACCAGATCGACGGGCTGGAAGGCGCAAGCCGGGTCAAGGTCGCCACCCCCTGGGGCAAACCGTCGGACGAGGTGCTCGTGGGCCGGCTCGGCGGCGTTCCGATGGCCTTTCTGCCGCGCCATGGCCGTGGGCATGTCCTCAGCCCCGGCTCGGTGCCCTACCGCGCCAACATCGACGCCCTGAAACGGCTGGGCTGCACGGATGTCGTGGCCGTCTCGGCCGTGGGGTCGCTGCGCGCCGACTTTGCCCCCGGCGATTTTGTGCTGGTCGATCAGTACATCGACCGCACCGGGCCGCGCGAGGGATCGTTTTTCGGTCCGGGCTGCGTGGCGCATGTGTCGCTGGCCCATCCGACCTGCGGAAGGTTGGGCGCGGCCCTTACCGCCGCCGCGTCAGGGGTAAGGCTGCACTGCGGGGCCACCTATCTGGCGATGGAAGGCCCGCAGTTCTCGACCCTCGCCGAGTCGCGGCTGTACCGGTCATGGGGGGCCGATGTGATCGGAATGACCGGCATGCCGGAAGCGAAACTCGCCCGCGAGGCAGAGCTGTGCTATGCCTCGGTCGCCATGGTCACCGATTACGACTGCTGGCACGCCGACCATGACGCGGTCGATGTATCGGTTGTGCTGCAGACCCTCGGGGCGAATGCCGCGCAGGCCCGGGGCCTGATCGCCGCATTGCCCGCGCGCCTCGATCCCGCCCGCAGCCCGTGCCTGCACGGCTGCGACCATGCCCTGACCCATGCCCTCATCACGGCCCCCGACAGCCGCGACCCCGCAGTCATGGCCCGGCTCGACGCCGTGGCAGCCCGGGTGCTACAGGTTTGAACCCATGCAGAAAACCGTCAAGGATTACATCCGCACCATCGTCGATTTCCCGCATGACGGGATCCTGTTCCGCGATGTGACCACGCTGTTTGCCGACCCGCGCGGCTTTCGCATCTGCGTCGATCAATTGCTGGCCCCTTATGCGGGCCTCAGCATCGACAAGGTCGTGGGGCTTGAGGCGCGCGGCTTCATTCTGGGCGGTGCTGTGGCGCATCAGTTGTCCACCGGTTTCGTTCCGATCCGCAAGAAGGGCAAGCTGCCGGGCCAGACCATCAGCCAGGCCTATACGCTGGAATACGGCGAGGCGGTGGTCGAGTTGCACGAGGACGCGCTGCAGCCGGGCGAAAAGGTCCTGCTGGTCGATGACCTTCTGGCGACGGGTGGCACCGCCGAGGCCGGCATCAAGCTGATCGAACGCCTTGGTGCGCAAGTGGTCGGCTGCGCCTTTGTCGTCGACCTGCCCGACCTCGGGGGCCGCGCGAAGCTGCAAGCCATGGGCATGGATGTTCATGCTTTGTGCGATTTCGCCGGTCACTGACCGCTGCCGTAAACCCTTCGCTAACGACTCAACGGTAGTACTGTGGCTGTTCGGTCTACCCAACCGAACGGCACGCTGCTTGCAACACGTGACCTACTCTCACCCCAGCGTCCCGTCGGGCAACCGGCGGGACGCAATCCCGACGCTCCGTTGCCCTGCCGTACGAGCGGCCGGGTACGACTGCCGGCAACGTCGGCCGGGGTTCCCCGTTCACATGCCGCAAAGCAGCCCAGGGGCGTGAAGACCGTTCGGCACAACCGGCAAAGCCTGCCCTCGTCCGGTCTACATCCGCAGAACCGCTCCGGGATTCATGATGCCCGCCGGATCGAGGGCTGCCTTGATCGCCCGCATCGCCGCCAGCTTGCCCGGATCGCCATAGCGCTCCAGATCGCCGACCTTCAGCCGCCCGATGCCATGCTCGGCGCTGACCGACCCGCCCAGACCGTGCACCAGATCGTGAACGCAGCGTTTGATCGCCTCGCGTTGGCCGTCATGGTCGGCCCGGCTCCGGCCGCGCTGCGGAAAGACGTTGTAGTGCAGATTGCCGTCCCCCAGATGGCCAAAGCAGTTGATCCGCCAGTCGCCCAAAGCCGAAAGCGCTGCCCCGGCCCGGGCGATGAACTCTGCCACAGCGCCCAACGGCACCGAAATATCGTGGCTCGACACCGCGCCGATCCGGCGGTTCGCCTCGGGGATCGCCTCGCGTACCCGCCACAGCCCGACGCGCTGTGCGACCGACATGGCGATCACCCCGTCGGTAACCCACCCCGCCGCAGCCCCCGCTGCATAAAGCCCGGCCATCGCCACCTCGGGGTCCATCCCGGCGGGCAGACCCAACTCGACCAGAACCTGCCACGGAGCCACCAGCGGCACCGGCACCTCGGGCATCACCTCGGCCAGAAAATCCAGCCCCTGCCGTGCGATCACCTCGAACGCCGAAATCATGCCCGGCAATTGCGCCTCGGCCAGCGCCAGCAGGTGCAACGCCGCGTCCGGGCCGGGCACCGAAAGCCAGGCGGTCACCAGATGGCCCGGCACCGGCACCAGTCGCAAGCTCGCCGCCGTGATCACCCCCAGAGTGCCCTCTGCCCCGATCAGCAAATGCCGCAGGTCATAGCCGGCATTATCTTTCCGCAGCCGTTTCAGCCCGCTCAAGACGGTGCCGTCCGGCAAGATCGCCTCAATCCCCAGACACAGATCCCGCGCATTGCCGTAACGCAACACGTTGATGCCGCCTGCATTGGTGGCCAGCACGCCGCCGATCCGCGCCGACCCCTCGGAGGCCAGCCACAGCGGAAACAGCCGGTCCACTGCCGCCGCCGCTGCCTGAACGTCCGCCAGAACCCCGCCCGCCTCGACGCACAGGACATTTTCATCCGGCCAGATGCCGCGAACCGCCGTCATCCGCTCCAGCGACAGCAACACCGGCACTGGCGGCCCGGACATCACCTGCCCGCCAACCAGCCCCGTCCCGCCGCCCCAGGGCACCACGCCCACCCGCGCCGCAGCGCAGGCCCGCACCACGGCGGCCACCTGGTCCACGGTCCGGGGCCGCGCCAGAACCCCCGCCTGCCCGGTCCAGCGGCCGCGAGGTTCCTGCAGATAGGCATCCGGGGCGGGGCACAACACGTCGTCGGGCACCGCCAAGCGCAACCTGTCGACAAACGCCGGATCGGCGGGGTTCAGCATGTCAGCGGCTCCTCGGACATCTGTCTGCCGACGCGACCCTGCTGCGTCACTGCAGATAGTCCGGCTCCAGCACCAGAATGGTCGGACGGCCCGGAAGATCGTCCAGAGACAGCTCGATCTCCGATATTTCGGGCCGTACCACCTCGAACTCGCCGGCCATTTCCGCCAGGAACACTTCCAGCGAGGCCCCCGAGAACCAATGCATCGGCACCACGATCGACGACCGCAGCCGCCGCACCACGCTCGCCATGTCGGCCGCATTCATGGTATAACCGCCATCGACCGGCACCATCACCACATCCAGCCGCCCGATGCTGGCAAACTGTGCGTCGTCGGGCACATGATGCAGATGCCCCAGATGGCCGATGCACAGGCCCGCCACCTCGAAAATGAAGATCGAGTTGCCGTCGCCGCGCGAATCGTCGCCAAAGCGGGACCGCACGTCGGTGGTCACATTGCGCACCAGCATTTCGCCCAGATCGAGCCGGTGCTCGGCCGGACCCGCCGCATCGGCCCAGCCACGCAAGACATGCGGGATCGCGGGGTCGGGGGTCGCGGTCCAGTGCGTGCCATGCGCGTTGTTCATCGTGACCACGTCGGGCACCAGATCGGTCACGCCCAGAAACCCGGTATAATCGGTTGCGGCGACCAACCCGCCCGGAGTTTCCACAAGGAACGTCGCGTGGTCGATGTAGCGCAGCCGCACCCGGTTGGCAGCCAGCGGATCGCCGAACGCCACCGGCACCACCGGTGCGGCGGCCTCGGCCAGTGCGATGCAATGGCTGGGTATCCGATCTTGCGCTGCGGCGGGTGCGGACAGCAGCACGGCAATCATCACGGCTCGGATCATCTGGTCACCTCCACTGACACACCTAGCATGCCCGCAACCACCGCCCGCCCCTGATCACGAAACCGTGTGCCCGACCCTTCCCGGATCCGGAGCGGCGAGTCGGGCACGGGGATCATCCCGCATCGGTCCGCCCCCGCCGGTCGCCGCGCAGATTGGCATACAGCACATGGTTGCGCCACCGGCCGCCGATCTGCAGATAGGACTGTGCGACGCCTTCGTACTTGAATCCGGTCTTTTCCAGCACCCCGCGCGACGCGGCGTTTTCCGGCAGACAGGCCGCTTCGATCCGGCTCAGGTCCATCTTGTGACAGGCGTGATGCACCATGGCCTGCAGCGCCTCGCGCATGAAGCCCTGGCGGGCAAAGGGGGCGCCGATCCAGTAGCCAAGCGTGCCAGCCTGCACCGGGCCGCGCCGGATGTTGTCCAGCGTGATCGCGCCCAACAGCGTATCGTCGTCGCGCCGGAACAGCAGCAGGGGCAGCGCGGTGCCCAGCCCCTCGGCCCGCCCGGCCCAGTAAACCCGGTTCAGAAAGGCGCGGCGGCTCAGATGGTCATGTGACCACACCGGCTCCCACGGGGTCAGATGGGCGGCACTGTCGGCGCGCAACTGCGACCAGGCCCGCCAGTCGCCATGCACCGGCAGGCGCAGCGTCATGCGCTCCGTCTCGATCCTCGGGCGACGTCGCAGCATCAGCATCAGGCGGACAGACGCATCCGGATCGTGTCCAGCCCCGGCGCGCGGTCCACCGGGCCATACAGCGCCAGCGCGGCCTTTGCCCCTGCCACGGTTTCGGCAAACCGCCGCACGTCCGCGGTCGTCACCGCCTCGATCCGCTCGATCGCCTCGTCGACATCGGGCACCCGGCCATGGATCGCGAGCAGCCGCGCAATCCGTTCGGCGCGCGACGAGGCGCTTTCCAGCCCCATCAACATGCCGGCCTTGATCTGGGTCCGGGCGCGGGCGACTTCGGCCTCGGTCATGTCATCGGCCGCGCGCTTCATCTCGTCGACGGTCAAGCCGGTCAACTCGGCGATCTCGTCTTCCGAGGTACCCGCATACAGCGTGATCTGCCCGGTGTCCTCATAGGCCCCCGACTGGGCAAAGATCGAATAGCACAGACCCCGCTCTTCCCTGATCTTCTGAAACAGCCGGCTCGACATGCCGCCGCCCATCGCCATCGCATAAACCTGTGCGACAAAGACATCCGCGTGGCGATACCCCGGTGCCTCGAAGGCCATCGCGAAATGCACCTGTTCCAGCGCCTTGACCTCGCGCCGTTCGCCGGCGCTGAAGGTCGCCGGCTGAAGCGCCGTATGCCCCACCCGGGCCAGCCCGCCAAAGATCGCCTGCGCCTGCACCACGATGGCGGCATGATCGACCCCGCCCGCCGCCGCGAGGATCATCTGGTCGGGGCCATAATGCTCGCCGACAAAGCCGGTCAGATCGTCGCGGGTAAAGCCTGACACCGCCGCTGCCGGCCCCAGAATCGCGCGGCCGAACGGTTGATCGGGATAGGATACCTCTTGCAGCCAGTCAAAGATGATGTCGTCCGGCGTGTCCAGCGCCTGGCCGATTTCCTGAAGGATCACATGCCGCTCGGTCTCGATCTCGCGCGCGTCGAACACCGGGTTCAGCACGATATCGCTGATCACATCCAGCGCCAGTGCCACGTCGCCCTGCAACACCCGGGCGTAATAGGCGGTCATCTCGCGGCTGGTATAGGCGTTGATGTAACCGCCGACATCTTCGATTTCCTCGGCAATCTGCAAGGCGGTCCGCCGTCGCGTGCCCTTGAAGGCCATATGCTCGAGAAAATGCGCGATGCCGTTCTGCGTCGCCCGCTCATGCCGCCCGCCCGCCTGCACCCACACCCCCGCACTCGCCGATTTCAGCCCCGGCATATGCTCGGTCACAATCCGCAGCCCGTTGGGCAGCGTGGTCAGGTTCAGGGTCAAGGAGCGGTCCTTTCTCGGATCAGGTCTTGCAGCGCGATCAGGTCGTCGGGCACCGGGTTCAGCCGTTCCGGCCGGTCCATCAGGTCGGCCAGCCGGGCCGGCAGGGCGGGCCGGGTGCCCATCGCCGCCTGAACCGCGTCGGGAAACTTGGCAGGGTGCGCCGTGGCCAGCGTGATCATCGGGATGGGGCCGAGGAAGCCTTCTGCGACCTTCACCCCCACGGCGGTATGCGGGCACAGCACCTCGGCGGTCTGCCGCCAGACCCGCGCGATGGTGGCCGCGGTCTCGTCCTCCGAACACCGGCCCGAGGCATAGGTCTCGCGCAGGGATTGCAGCGCGCCGTGGGAAATCTGAAAGCCGCCCGCCTTCAGTTCCGCCATCAGCGCCGCGACGGCCGCCCCATCGCGACCATAGGCACCGAACAGCGCGCGTTCGAAATTCGAGGATACCTGAATGTCCATCGACGGGCTGACCGAGGGTTTGACCCCGTCCGTGACATAACCGCCCGTCGCCATCGCCCGGTGCAGGATGTCGTTGTGGTTGGTCGCGATCACCAGCCGCTCGACCGGAAGCCCCATCTGCCGCGCGATGGACCCGGCATAGATATCGCCGAAATTGCCGGTGGGCACGGAAAAGCTGACACGGCGGCCCGGCGCGCCAAGTGCGACCCCGGCATAGACGAAATACACCACCTGCGCCAGAACCCGCGCCCAGTTGATGCTGTTCACCCCCGCCAGCCGCACCCCGTCGCGAAAGGCAAAGTCGTTGAACATGTCCTTTACCCGGGCCTGACAGGCGTCAAAGTCGCCCTCCATTGCCAGTGCGTGCACATTTGGTTCAATGGCGGTGGTCATCTGCCGCCGCTGCACCTCGGACACCCGGCCTTGCGGATAGAGGATGAACAGATCGACATTCGCCAACCCGCGAAACGCCTCGATGGCCGCCGACCCGGTATCGCCGCTGGTCGCCCCCACGATGGTGACCCGCTCGCCGGTCCGCGCCAGCACCGCCTGCATCATGTGGCCCAGCAATTGCATGGCAAAGTCCTTGAACGCCAGCGTCGGGCCGTGAAACAACTCCAGCAGAAAGTGGTTGGCCGCCAATTGCACCATAGGTGCGCGCGCCGCATGACCAAAGCCCGCATAGGCCGCCGCGATCAGGCCGCGAAACTCGTCTTCGGCAAAGGTATCGCCCACAAACGGCCAGATCACCCGGAACGCCGTTTCCTCATAGGACAACCCTGCCAGTCCCGCCATGTCCAGCGCCGGCACCGAGTCCGGCACATACAACCCGCCGTCGCGGGCCAGACCGGTCATCATCGCATCGCCAAAGGTCAGAACCGGGGCCGTTCCCCGCGTCGAGATATAATGCATGGCCGCCCTTTATACCGTCCGCGCCCCTGTACGCCAGACCAAGACCGCTGTCATCCCCGCCCAGACCGCGGCCAGCGCGAACCAGGTGATGGCATAGCCCCAGTGGTCGTTCGGAATACCGGATGTATCCACCGGCATCGGCGCAATCGCGTCACCGGTCGGCGCACGGGCGACGACAAGCGTCGCTTCGGTGTTCAACGCCTCGGCCAGCTTCGTCACATCGCGGCCGAACCACAATCCGGTGCGGGCGTCGGGCGGCGGCGTGTAGGCATCGCTGTCGTCAGGCCATTGCAGGTTTCCCTCGACCCGCGCGCCCGCCACCTTGCGCGGCGTGGCGCGCGCCGCTTCGGGCAGATAGCCGCGGTCCACCAGAACCCGCCGGTCGCCGGTTTCGAAGACGCCGATCACCCGCACCCCCGGCCCGCCAGCCTTGGTCGAGGACAGCACGTCGACGCCTTCGCCGGTAAAACGCCCCTCCGCGATGACTGGCAGATACTTGTGCGCCGCAAGTGACGGTGCCGCAGGCAAGGTCACCGGATCTGCGGCGATCTTGGCCTCGATCTCGGCCAGATACCCCGCCTTCCACTGCATCCGTTGCACCTGCCAGATGCCCAGACTGCACAGCACTAAAATGCCGACCCCGCCCATCAGTACTGGAAAGATCATGCGCCGCAGCATTCCGCCCCCATCAACCGCAATGTTTGGCAACCGCTTGGCGTGGCCAACACAAAGCGCGGGCCAACGCAAAGCGCGGGCCACGACGGACCCGCGCCGACCAGCCGGTGCAGGAATTCACTGACCCCAGACGTAAATCGAGGCGAACAGGAACAACCAGACCACATCGACGAAGTGCCAATACCAGGCTGCAGCCTCGAAGCCCACATGCTTTTCGGGCGTGAAATGCCCGTTCAGCGCCCGGATCAGGCAGACTGCAAGGAAGATCGTGCCGATCACGACATGAAAGCCGTGAAACCCGGTGGCCATGAAGAAGGTCGACGGATAGATGCCATCGTTGAACCCGAAAGCCGCATGACTGTATTCGTAGGCCTGAAACCCGGTGAACACCACCCCCAGCCCGATCGCGAGGATCAGCCCGTTCACCAGATCGCGGCGGTTGTTTTCATGCACCAGCGCGTGATGCGCCCAGGTCGCGGCCGCCCCGGAACACAAAAGGATCAATGTGTTGATCAGCGGCAGATGCCAGGGGTCGAACGTCTCGATCCCGACTGGCGGCCAGACGCCATCCACCAGAGGGCTGGTTTCGCCCATCGGGTACAGCGCATGCTTGAAGAAGGTCCAGAACCACGCGAAGAAGAACATCACCTCGGACATGATGAACAGGATGAACCCATACCGCAGCCCGATCCGCACCACCGGGGTGTGGTCGCCCACCTGGCTTTCGTGCACAACATCCGACCACCACGCGAACATCACGTACAGCACGAGCACAAGGCCGATCAGCCCCATGAACGGACCCGATCCGTGCATCCACAAGACCGCCCCGAACAGCATGATGAACGCGCCGAGCGCGCCCAGAAACGGCCAGATCGAGGGCGGCAGAATGTGGTAGTCGTGGTTCTTGGCCTGAGCCATGGTCGGCATCCCTCGTTTCGTGTCAGTTGACCGGCAATCCCGTGGGTGGGGCGGCATAAAGGCTCGCCTGCTCTTGGGTTAGCGCAGTTTCGTGGAAGGTGTAAGACAGCGTGATCTCGCGGATGAATTTTGCATCAGGGTCATTCACGATCGAGGGATCGACATAGAACGTCACCGGCATTGCCACGCGCTCGCCCGGTCGCAGCACCTGTTCGGTAAAGCAGAAACAGTCGATCTTGGTGAAAAAGCCGCCCGCGGCGGCGGGGCTGACGTTATAACTCGCGGTGCCGGCGATGACCCGGCCGGTCGGGTTGTGCGCGTCGTAAAACGCAAGGCCGGTTTCGCCAAGCCGGATCGTCATGCCGCGCTGCTGCGGCACGAACTCCCACGGCATGCCCGCGGCAAGCGATCCGTCGAACCGAACGAGGATGGTCTGGTCCGACTGGGTTTCGGACGGCGCTTCGGCCACCAGCGGCGTGCCGCCAAAACCGGTCGTGCGGCAGAACCAGTCGTAAAACGGCACGGCGGCAAACGAAAGCCCGGCCATGGCGACCCCCACCAGAGCCAGTTGCACAGCGGTGCGCCGGATGTCGGACCGCTGGCTCATGGGGCAACCGCGGATTGGGCAACCGCAGGATCGGGGATGTTCACCGGGGCGGCGGTGTGGTCGAAGCCTTGCATGCTGTCGCCCCGCGTGACCTTGACCACGGTCAGCGCAAACACAAGCGCGACAAAGCCCACCAGCAACAGCCCGACGCCCAGGTTGCGGCCAAAGCGGCGGCGGTAAATCTCGTGCGGCGCGCGAAAGCTCATGTCCAACCCCCAAGACCGGCGGCCTTCAGCCCCGCCTCGACCAGATAGGCCGCAAAGATCACGAACAGATACAGCAGCGAAAACCGGAAGAACCGCTTTTCGATCCGGTACCGGTCGGCTTCGGCTACCGTTTCGGTGCGCCGCCAGATGTCATACGCGCCCTTGACGAACCACAGGTTCAGCACCACCGACACCGCCAGCGTCAGCGGCCCGCCGATCGACGTCGCCGCCGCCCAGATCGCCACCGGCGTGAGCAGGACCGAGTAAACCAGCACATGCGCCCGCGTTGCCGGCCGGCCATGGGTCACCGTCAGCATCGGAACCCCCGCCGTGTGATAGTCTTCCTTCATGAACAGCGCCAGCGCCCAGAAATGCGGTGGCGTCCACATGAAGATCACCGCGAACATCAGCACCGCTTCGAGCGATATCGACCCGGTGGCGCAGACCCAACCGATCATGGGCGGAAACGCCCCCGCGGCCCCGCCGATCACGATGTTCTGCGGCGTCGCTCGCTTCAGCCAGACCGAATAGACCACGGCATAGAAAAAGATGGTGAATGCCAGCAATCCCGCCGCCGCCAGATTGGTGGCCAGTCCCAGCATCACCACGGAAATCCCCGACAGCGCCAGACCCAGCCCCAGGGCCTCGCCCGGGGCCACCCGGCCCGACGGCAGGGGCCGCCCGCGCGTCCGCTGCATCACCGCGTCGATATCGGCATCCCACCACATGTTCAGCGCACCCGACGCCCCCGCACCCAAGGCAATGAACAGGATGGCCGCCACCACCTCGACCGGATGCAGCCCGACCGGTGCGACCAGCATCCCCACCAGTGCAGTGAACACCACAAGGGACATGACGCGCGGCTTCAGAAGCTGCACGTAATCGCCGAAGCTGGCCTCGGGCTGGCCGTCGAACACCCGTATTTCCGTCATGGTCCGCCTTGCCTTGCCGGGTCGGGTCGTGCGACCCCACCCTTCAGCTTAGTTCGAGGCCAATTCCAACTGCACGTTTCCGGCCTTGGCCGCTTGCAGCCATACGTCATAGTTTGCCTGACTGACCACTTTCACCGTGATCGGCATGTAAGAATGATCCTTGCCGCACAACTCCGAGCATTGACCGAAGTACACCCCTTCGCGCTCGGCCATGAACCACAACTGCCCAAGCCGTCCCGGTACCGCATCCTGCATCACGCCGAACGACGGCACCTTCCAGGAATGAATCACGTCCGAGCCGGTCACGTTGACCACGATGACCTTGCCCACCGGAATGACCATTGCCGTATCGGTCGCCAGCAGATAGTCGCTGTCGGCATAGCCGTTGGCCGCCAGTTCGTCACGCTCGAGCATGAAGCTGTCGAAACTCACACCGTCATCGACATAGTCATAGCTCCAGAACCACTGGTTGCCCGTCGCCTTGATCGTGATGTCGGCCACCGGGATTTCCTGGCTCTTGAACAGCACCGGCAGGCTGAAGGCCCCGATGAACAACAAGATCACGATCGGAACGACGGTCCACGCCACTTCCAGCGGGGCATTGTGGGTAAAACCTGCGGGCTTGGGGTTCGCACTCGCCCGGAAGCGCCAGGCGGCATACAGAAGCAGGGCGGTCACGAAGACGGTGATCACCGTGATGATAATCAGAATCATGTGGTCCAGCGCCTGCAGATCGCGCGCCATTTCGGTTGTTGCAGGCTGAAAGCCGATGCCGTTCGGCACCGGCACGCCCACGGTCTCCAACGCCTGCGCCTGCGCCGTGCCCGTCATCAGCGCGACGCTGCCCACTCCTCCGAATACGTCTTTGAAACCCATCATCCTGCCCCGTGCACCTGCGCGGTCCGCGAACCGCCGTTCCGATCCCGCTCAAGCCGCCGCAGAATCCCGTTGTGTCTGTGGCTCGTGAAACCATATTAGGTCAGATACGACAACAGGTTTCGTTGCGGCATAAGCGCCGCCTCGACCCCCGACCCCCGCTCACGCAAGGATATGCCCGCATGGCCGACGCCCCTTTCCGCCCGTTCGACACCCATCTGGACGAGGCCGCAGCCCTGACCATCCTGCGCGCCGCAACCCGCGGCGCCGAGGACGGCGAGTTGTTCCTGGAACGCAAACGCTCCGAGGCGATCGTGCTCGACGACCGCCGCATCAAGACGGCCTCCTATGACGCTTCCGAGGGTTTTGGCCTTCGCGCGGTGAACGGCGAGGTTGCCGCCTATGCGCATTCCACCGAGATCAGCGAGAAATCCCTGACCCGCGCGGCCGAAACGGCCCGCCTTGCCATCGGCGGTGGCGGTGGCATCCTGGCCCCCACTCCGTCGGGCACCAACCAGCGCCTCTACACCGACGCCGACCCGATGGCCGATGCCACGTTTGCGTTCAAGATCGACACGCTCAAGGACATCGACGCCTATGCCCGCGCGCTGGATCCCCGGGTCGTGCAGGTTTCGGCCACCATCGCCGCCGGGTTGCAAGAGGTTGAAATCCTGCGCCCCGAGGGCACCCGCCTGACCGACGCCCGCCCGATGGCGCGGATCAACGTCTCGGTGATCGTCGAACAGGACGGCCGCCGCGAACAGGGCGGCACCGGCGGCGGCGGGCGCTTTGGCCTGGCGCGGCTGATGGAACCCGGACACTGGCAACCCCTGCTGCGCGAAGCGCTGCGGATCGCCCTCGTCAATCTCGAGGCGGTCCCTGCCCCGGCCGGCATGATGGATGTGGTGCTCGGCCCCGGCTGGCCGGGGATCTTGCTGCACGAGGCCATCGGTCACGGGTTGGAGGGCGACTTCAACCGCAAGAAAACCTCGGCGTTCGCCGGGCTGATGGGCCGGCAGATCGCGTCGAAAGGCGTGACGGTGCTGGACGACGGCACGATCCCCGACCGGCGCGGCTCGATCAGCGTCGATGACGAGGGCACCGCCTCGCAACGCAACATCCTGATCGAGGACGGCATCCTCGTCGGCTACATGCAGGATCGCCAGAACGCCCGCCTGATGGGCGTGCCCGCCACCGGCAACGGCCGCCGCCAAAGCTTTGGCCATATCCCGATGCCGCGGATGACCAACACCTTCATGCTGGCCGGCCCCGACGACCCGCAGGCGATCCTCGCCGGGCTCAAGGACGGGATCTACGCCGTCGGCTTCGGCGGCGGTCAGGTCGACATCACCAACGGCAAGTTCGTGTTCTCCTGCACCGAAGCCTACCGCGTCCGGAACGGCGTGATCGGTGCCCCCGTCAAGGGTGCCACTCTGATCGGCGACGGCGCGACAGCACTCAGGGGCATCCGCGCCATCGGCAACGATCTGGCGCTCGACCCCGGTATCGGCAACTGCGGCAAGGCGGGTCAATGGGTGCCGGTGGGCGTCGGCCAGCCGACCCTGATGATCAGCGGGCTGACCGTCGGGGGCTCGGCCGCTTGATCCTGACGTCGGCCCGCGACGGTTTTGCAATCCTGGGCTGGCGACGGGCGGTGATCGCCCATGGGATTGCCTGGATCGCCCCTGCCGCCCTCGGGGGTCTGGGACAGGCGCTGCTGTGGGCATTCGGCACCCAGACCTGGGGCGACGGCTGGCTGGGTCTCTGGGCGCTTTCCGCCCTGCTGATGCTGTCGCCGGCCTTCACCTGGTTCGGCCTTGTCCTCGCGGCACCGCTGACGGCCATCCTGATGGATCGCGGCTGGTTCGGCTGGCTGCCTGCGTCGGCGCTCGGGGCCGCTGTCGGCGCGACCCTCGGTCTGGTCATCGACACGCCCCTCGCCCTGCCCTTCGGCACCGGCCTTGCCATCCTCCTGCGCGCCACACTGGCCCGGATCGCCCCCGAAGCGTTCTGACATTTTCTGTCACCGACTATCCTCAGGGGGGGGAATGCCGCAGGAAGAGCGGTGCAGAATGCCCTTTTCTTTCGGCCTGACCCAAAAAATACAGGTTTACGGCAGGTGCGGGCCCTACCTGCCCGGAAACTTGCCCTTCAACGCCTCGGCAAAGGCCCCGCCGCCACCCGCCGTCCCTGCTTGATTTGGCCCCGCCTGCATTGGCCCCGCCTGCATTGGCCCCGCCTGCATCGGTCCGGGTTTGCCCTTCCGAACGGGCCCGTCCCGCTCGCGGACCACCTCCCGCGCCCCGGCGGACTCGCGCTTCATGGTCAACCCGATCCGCTTGCGCGCCACGTCCACCTCGACCACCCGCACCTTGACCACATCCCCGGCCTTCACAACGGCATGCGGATCTTTCACAAAGTCATCCGACAATTGGCTGACATGCACCAGCCCGTCCTGATGCACCCCCACATCGACAAACGCCCCAAAGGCCGCAACGTTGGTCACGGTTCCCTCCAGCAGCATCCCGGGCCTCAAGTCCTTGATATCGTTCACGCCATCGGCAAACGTGGCTGTCCTGAACGACGGCCTCGGGTCGCGCCCGGGCTTTTCCAACTCTGCCAGAATGTCCCGCACTGTCGGCAAGCCGAAGCGGTCATCGACAAAAGCGCGGGGATCAACCTTGCCCAGAACGGCCTGATCGCCCATCACTGCCCGGATATCCCGCCCGCAAGCCTCCACGATCTTTCGCGCAACATCATAGGCTTCCGGGTGCACGCTTGACGCATCCAGCGGCTCTTTCCCGCCCGGGATCCGCAGAAACCCGGCCGCCTGCTCGAACGCCTTCGGCCCCAGACGCGGCACTTTCAGCAAGGCGCGCCGGGTCTGGAACGGCCCGTTGGCATCGCGGTGCGCCACGATCGCCTCGGCCAACCCCGGCCCCACGCCCGACACCCGCGCCAACAGCGGCGCAGATGCGGTGTTCAGATCGACCCCCACCGCGTTCACCGCATCCTCGACCACCGCCTCCAGGCTGCGTCCCAGCCGGTACTGGTCGACATCGTGCTGGTATTGCCCGACGCCAATCGCCTTCGGCTCGATCTTGACCAGTTCGGCCAGCGGGTCCTGCAACCGCCGCGCGATGCTGACCGCGCCGCGCAGGCTGACGTCCAGATCGGGAAATTCCTTTGCCGCAAGCGCACTTGCCGAATAGACCGAAGCCCCCGCCTCGGACACGATCACTTTGACCGGCTTCTCGCCCGGCAACAGCGCCAGCAGGTCGCCGACCAGCTTTTCGGTCTCGCGGCTGGCCGTGCCGTTGCCGATGGCAATCAACTTTACCCCATGCTTTCCGATCAGTTGCGCGATACCGACCTGCGCGCCGCGCAGATCGTTCTTCGGCTGAAACGGATAGACCGTGTCGGTCGCCAGCACCTTGCCCGTCGCGTCGACCACCGCGATCTTGACGCCGGTCCGGATGCCGGGGTCCAGACCCATCGTGGCTTTGCCACCGGCCGGGGCCGCAAGCAGCAGGTCCTTCAGATTGCGGGCGAACACCGCAATAGCGCCGGCTTCGGCCCGCTCGCGCAGGTCTGCCATCAGATCGTTTGTCAGCGATGTCCGGAGTTTCACCCGCCACGCCCAACTCGCCGCGTCGCGCAGCCAGACATCCCCCCGCCCGCTGCCCGCAGCCGTCAGCGCTGCGGCGCAGGCCCGCTCGGCCGGGCTTTGGCCCTTTGCCGCGTCAGGATCGACCGCGAGGTCAACCGACAGAACCCCCTCGTTCTGGCCGCGCAGCATCGCCAGCACGCGGTGCGACGGAGCCGTTGCCCAACCTTCGGAATGCACGAAGTAATCGGCAAACTTGGCCCCTCCGGTTTCCTTGCCGGCCACGACCGCCGAAACCAGCCGCCCGACCTGTTTCATGTGCTGGCGCAACCGGCCCAACAGACCGGCATCCTCGGCCAGACCCTCGGCGATGATGTCGCGCGCGCCCTCAAGCGCCGCTTTCGCATCGTGGGATTCCGTCACATAGGCCTTTGCCAGATCGACGGGATCGGCCCGCCGGTCGGCCAGGATCGCCTCGGCCAGCGGCCCGAGGCCCGCCTCGCGCGCGATCATCGCCCGGGTGCGGCGTTTGGGCTTGAAGGGCAGATACAGGTCTTCAAGTTCAGCCTTGGTCGCCGCGCGCGCGATCCCCGTGGCCAACGCACCGGTCATCTTGCCCTGCTCGGTGATCGAGGCCGCAATCGCCGCCCGCCGCGCCTCCAATTCGCGCAGATACGCCAGCCGGTCGGACAGGGTGCGCAACTGGGTGTCATCCAGCCCGCCCGTCGCCTCCTTGCGATAGCGGGCGACAAACGGCACCGTCGCCCCGCCATCCAGCAGATCAACCGCTGCTGTGACTTGCGACGGTTGGGCGCCGATCTCGGTTGCGATCGTGCGGGCGATGTGGCGGTCGGTTTCGGTCATGGTCGGGCTCCTGCGCGGAGGCTGACCTTAACGGTCCCCGGGCCGGGGGCCAAGGTCAGACATAGCGGTTCCACAGGTTCTCGAGCCGCTCTTGCCGCCCCGACCGTGGTTGGGGGTCAAGCGACCCGGCTGTCACCCGCGCCGCTGCGTCGGCCAACCCGCCATCAAGCAGACCGCGCGCCGACCCGGCCTCCCACCCGGCATAGCGCTCGCGCCGCGCCGCCTCCAGCGCGCCATCCTCGAACATCCGGGCGGCCGCGATCAGGGCGCGCGCGCAGGTGTCCATTCCGCCGACATGCGCCAGGATCAGATCCTCGGGGTCCAGCGATTGGCGCCTGATCTTGGCGTCAAAGTTGGTGCCCCCCGTCGTATACCCCCCTGCCCGCAGGATTTCATAGAACGCCACGGCCTTTTCGGGGTGGTTGTTGGGGAACTGGTCGGTGTCCCAGCCGGATTGATAGTCGTTGCGGTTCATGTCGATCGACCCGAAAATCCCCAGGGCCGCAGCCGTCGCGATCTCGTGTTCAAACGAGTGGCCCGCGAGGATGGCATGGCCCTGCTCGATGTTGACCTTGACCTCCTTTTCAAGGCCGAACTGCTGCAGGAACCCGAAAACCGTCGCCACATCATAGTCATACTGGTGCTTCGAAGGTTCCTGCGGCTTTGGTTCGATCAGGATCCGCCCCTTGAAACCGATCTTGTGCGCGTACTCGACGACCTGTTGCAGGAAGCGGCCCGCGTGGTCCCGCTCGACCTTCAGGTCGGTGTTCAGCAGGGTTTCATAGCCTTCCCGCCCGCCCCACAGCACATAATTCTGGCCGCCGAGCGTCATCGTGGCATCCAGCGCCGCCTTCACGGTTGCAGCGGCGTAGGCATAGACCTCGGGGTCGGGGTTGGTGGCCGCCCCCGACATCCAGCGCCGGTGGCTGAACATGTTGGCCGTGCCCCACAACAGCTTTGCCTTGTGGTACACCTGCTTTTCGCCAAGGTAATCCACGATTTCGGCGAGGTTGCGCTGGCTTTCGGCGAAACTTGCCCCCTCGGGCCGCGCATCGGCGTCATGAAAGCAATAGAACGGCTGACCGAGAATATCGAACATCGCGAACGCGACATCGGCCTTGAGCCGTGCAAGGTCCATGCTGTCGCCGAACCAGGGGCGCTGAAAGGTCTGACCGCCGAACGGGTCGCCGCCCGGCCAGGCAAGGCTGTGCCAATAGGCCACGGCAAACCGCAGGTGATCTTCCATCCGGCGCCCGAGGATCATGGCGTCAGGGTTGTAATGCCGGAAGGCAAACTCGTTGGGGCTCTCGGGGCCTTCGTGCGAAATGGCCGGGATGCCTTTGAAAAAGTCGGTCATGTCAAACTCCTTAGGGCGGTTTGGGTGGCACGATAGCGGGCATGGCCGGCGTCGAAGGCGGCACGCAGGGCGGGCTCGGGGTCAAGGGTGCGGGCGATGGGCGGCAGTGTCGCGATCTCAAGCCCTGCCCCGGTGGCAGCCATCAGGGCCAACCGCGCGGCCCCGAACGCGCCGCCGAAATCGCCGGCAACCGGCACTTGCACCGGGCAGTCGAGAGCCGTGGCAATCGCGCGCAGCCAGTAGTCCGACCGCGACCCGCCGCCGACAGCCAGCAGACGTTCAACCCGCGTGCCGGTCGCGGCCAGCGCATCGCGGCAGTCGCGGAACGCAAAGGTGACGCCTTCCAGCACGGCGCGGGTGCCTGCGGCCCGGTCGGTCGCATGTTCGAGGCCAACGAACGCCCCCCGGATGGCGGCATCGTTCAGGGGCGTCCGCTCGCCACCCAGATAGGGAAGAAACACTGTTTTTCCAGGGGCTTGCAGCGCACCAAGCTCGCCCGTCAGGCTGGCCGGGTCGCCGCCCACCAGCCTGGCATACCAGTTCAGCGCATCAGTGGCGGCCAGGATCACCCCCATCTGGTGCCAAAGACCCGGCAGGGCATGGCAAAAGGTGTGCACAGCCGTTGCCGGATCGGGATGATAGCCGTCATTGGCCGCAAACAGCACCCCGCTGGTGCCGAGCGACACAAAGGCGTCGCCCGCGCGCACCACCCCCACGCCGACGCCCGACGCCGCGTTGTCGCCCCCGCCGCCCGCCACCACCACGCCCGCAGGCAGACCCCACCGCTCGGCCAGCGGCGCGCGCAAATGGCCCGAGACGGCCGACCCTTCGACCAGACGCGGCATATGCCGGCGCGACAGGCCGGTCGCGGTCAGCAGATCGTCCGACCAGTCCCGCGCACCGGTATCGAGCCAACTCGTGCCTGCTGCATCCGACATCTCGGCCACATGCTCGCCGGTCAGCCACAGCCGCAGGAAATCCTTGGGCAACAAGACCTTCGCCACCCTGTCCCACAGCGCCGGCTCATGCCGCTGCACCCAGACCAGCTTGGGCGCAGTAAAGCCGGGGAACACGATGTTGCCGGTGATCCGGCGAAACTGCGGGTCACCGTCGAGTTCGGCGGCCTCCTCGTGGCTGCGGGTGTCATTCCACAGGATCGAGGGGCGCAAAACATTGTCGGCTGCATCCAGCAGCGTGGCGCCATGCATCTGTCCCGACAGCCCGATGCCGCGCACCGCCGCCAGCCCTTGCACCGCCAATGCATCCAGCACGGTTTCCGCGGCGGCGATCCAGTCCGAGGGGGACTGCTCGCTCCAGCCATCCTGCGGGCGCTGCACCGTCAACGGCGCCTGCGCCTCGGCCAGTACGCGCTGATCGGCGTCGATCAGAACCCCTTTCAGCCCCGAGGTGCCCAGATCGAGACCCAGATACATCAGGCGGCCCTTGCGGGCTTTTTCCCGAGAATGATCATACCGAGAATTTCTTCATCGGTCACGTCGTTGACATTCACCGTTCCCACGAGTTGCCCGTTCTTCATCACCGAGGCGCGGTCGCACAGCTTCATGACGTTGTGAATGTCATGCTCGATCAGAAAGATGCCAAGGCCCTGCGCCTTCAGTTCCTGGATGAGTTCCGACACCATGTTGGTTTCCTGCGGACCAAGGGCGGCCGTCGGCTCGTCCATGATCAGGATGCGGGCGTTGAAATACACGGCGCGGGCGATGGCGACCGACTGGCGCTGTCCGCCGGACAAAGCGCTGACCGGGACCGAGAACTTGCGGAAGTTCGGGTTCAGCCGCGCCATGATCTTGCGGGTTTCGGCCTCCATTTTGCTGTCGTCGACAAAGCCCATTGCGGTGACCAGTTCGCGGCCCAGAAACAGGTTCGAGGCGGCATCGAGATTGTCGGCCAGCGCCAGCGTCTGATAGATCGTCTCGATGTTCTGCGCCCGTGCATCGCGCGGATTCTGGATGTCGACAATTTCGCCGTTGATCAGGATATCGCCGCCATCTTTCTGGTAGGCACCTGACAGGCATTTGATCAGCGTGGACTTTCCGGCACCGTTATGGCCCAGAAGCCCCACGACCTCGCCCGGATACAGATCGACCGTCACATGGTCCACCGCCTTGATCCCGCCGAACGAAATCGAGATGTTGCGCAACTCGACCAGTGGAGTGCCGTTGGTGGTCATCGTCTGCCCCCTCACTTGATGGTCTTGCGGTAGAGGATGTCGAGATAGACGGCGAGTACCAGGACCGTGCCCATGACGATCTTCTGATACGAGCCGTCGCCGAACCCGATCAGCACCATTCCCGATTGCAGGCTGAGGATGATCAGCGCACCCAGGATCGCGCCATAGATCGTGCCCATGCCGCCCGCCAGCGAGGTGCCGCCGATCACCGCCGCCGCGATCACATAAAGCTCATCCAACTCGCCCATCGCGTTGCTGGCCGAGGTCTGGCGGGCCGAGGTGACGATGGCCGAAAAGCTGGCGAGAACCCCCATCAGGGCAAAGATCTTGAGCGTGACCCAGCGGGTGTTGATGCCCGCCAGCGCCGCCGCCTCGGGGTTGCCGCCGATGGCAAAGACGTAGCGCCCAAACCGGGTGCGCGTCATCAGGAACGTCATCAGGATGCCGACCCCGATCAGGATCAGCACCGGAATCGCAAAGCCGTGGCTGATGAAGGTGCCTTCGGGCAACGTCTGGCCGGTCGCCTTGCCATAGGCCGCGACGATGCCCTTTGGCCAGGGATAGGCGTTGACCAGCAGCACCGCGCCGAGGATCGCGCCACAGCCGATCAGCGCCATGAATCCCTCGGCCCAGACCGGGCGCAGCTTGAAGTCATGCTTGCGGCGGCTGGCCCGGCCGCTGACCAGCATCAGGATGACCGCTGCACAGCCCAAGAGGCCGACGATCCAGCTTCCGGTCGAGCCGATGGCACCGTACGGCCCGCCGCCGAGCAGGGCAAAGGTGCTGTCAACCGGGGCAATGGTGCGGCCGCTGGCCGCGACAAAGGCCATGCCGCGCCACACCAGCAAACCGCCCAGGGTGACGATGAACGACGGAATGCCGCGATAGGCGATCAGCCAGCCGTGAAACGCGCCGATCACTGCCCCCAACGCGATGCCTGCGACAACCGTGATCATCCAGATCGACCAATGCCCAAGACCCAGATATTGCGGCAGGATCTCGACCTGCAGCAGGCCCATCGCCATGCCGGTGACGCCGATGATCGACCCGACCGACAGATCAATGTTGCGGGTGACGATCACCAGCACCATGCCGGTCGCCATTATCCCGATCGACGCGGTCTGCACCGACAGGTTCCACAGGTTGCGCGGCGTCAGGAAAGCGGTTCCGTCGGCGCTGCCGAGCAGGACCGACCCGCGGCCCAATACAAGGGCCGCGTAAAGGTCGAACCCGATCCAGATGATCAGCAGTGCCCCCACCATCCCGACGAGCCGGGGGTCGATCTCGGTGTCCTGGATAAAGCGGGCAAACGGGCTGGGCCCGGCATCGCGGCTGATCGCAGAGACCTTGATCGGGGGGGGTGCTTCGGTCATGTCCTCGTCCAGCGCTGCGTGTGGGGAGTGCGGCAGGCCCGCCCGGGGCCCGGGTGACCGGACGCCTTGCCCGATGCCGACCCAGTCGTGGGACTGCGCCGCCAGGTTCGTTCCGAACCGTCGAAAAATGGGGCGCCGGTCCCGCAAGACCGGCGCCCCAAAGGGCTTACATGCAGCCAGCGACCCCTTCTGCGGCCCCTTCGCAGGCCTGCTCTTTCGAGATGTGGCCCGCGTCGATCGCGACGTTCAGGTTGTCCTTGGTCAAGGGGGTCGGTGCCAGCAGGATGGCGTTCATTTCGACGCCCTTCTCGCCGCCCGAGAACTTCGAGGCCCCGGCGATCGAGTCGAGCGCAGCCCCGCCGGCCAGCGCCGCGGCGATTTCGCCCGCCGCCTTGCCCAGTTGCCGTGCGTCCTTCCAGACCGAAACGGTCTGGCTGCCGCGCGCCACGCGGTTGATCGCGGCAAGGTCGCCGTCCTGGCCACCGACCGGAACGTTCAGGCCCTGTGCGGCAAGTGCTGCCACCACGCCACCGGCCATCCCGTCGTTCTGGCTCAGAACCGCGTCGATGGCATTGCTGTTGGCGGTCAGGATCTGCTCCATGTTCTTCTGGGCATTTTCCGGCTTCCAGCCATCCGAAAAGGCCTCGCCGACGATCTTGATGTCGCCCGAGTCCACTGCGCCCTGGATCACCGACATCATGCCCTGCAGCAGGAAGCCTGCGTTCGGGTCGCCGGGGTCGCCCTTGACGATGGCGTAGTTGCCCTTGGGCGCGACTTTCGACACTTCTTCGGCGATGATCCGGCCGACGCCGACGTTGTCGAACGTCAGATAGAAGGTGCGGTCGTCCTCGATCAGACGGTCATACCCGACAATCGGAATGCCCTCGGCGACCGCAGCCTCGATGGCGGGCCCGATGGCATCCTTGTCCCAGGCGTTGATGATCAGGGCATTCGCGCCCTGGGCGATCAGCGCCTCGATGTCGGTCAACTGCTTGGCCGACGACGATTCGGCATCCGCCGAAATGTAGGTGTCGCCGGCGGCTTCGATTGCGGCCTTCATGGCGGCTTCGTCGATCTTCCAGCGCTCTTCCTGGAAGCTGGCCCAGGATACGCCGATGATTTTGCCCTCGGCCAGCGCGGCAGACGAAAAAGCGGTGGTCGCCAGAAGGGCGACGAGAACTGCGTTACGCATAAGATCCTCCCTATGGATGCGGCCAGCGTATGGCCACCCGACAGATTCGCCGGGACTGGCAAAAATTGCCGTGAATAATTTCAGTTGTCAAAATAAAAATGATAGGCAAACCTTGCAGCTGCCGGTTCGCTGCCGTAGATTTTGCTGCTGTGCAGCATTTTCACGCAGTCAGCGCATGGGTTGGCGATGGTTTTGTTTGGAGACCAAATAAATGGTCGCGACGGCACCTGACAAGGCCCTGATCGGCGGGCACAGCGGATTCGGGCCGCTGATCCCGCCGCTATCCGATGCGCTGCGCCCGTTGCGCCAGCAGGTGTTCGAAAAGGTGCGGGCGTCGGGACTTATACCCCGGGTGCAGGTCGCCAAGGATCTGGGGGTCAGCCCGGCCTCGGTCACCACTCTGGTGTCGGAATTGATCGAGGCGGGGCTGATCGAAGAGGTGTCGGCCCCGCGCGACGGCGATCCGGGGCGCGGACGGCCGGCGGTGGCGCTCGGGGTGCGGGCGGCGGCGCATTGCGTGGCAGGCATGAAGCTGTCTGACCGCGAACATACGGCCGTCATCGTCGATTTTGCCGGACGCCTGCTGGCCGATGACGTGATCCCGCGCAAACCGGGGCCATTGTCGGTCGACGACATGCTGACTGCGGTGGACACGCTGCTGGCGCGGGTCTGCGCCAAGGCGGGGCTTGCGCGGAGCGATCTGTCGGGCATCGGCATCGGGGTTCCGGGGTTTGTCGATTGCGCCGAAGGGGTGGTGCTGTGGTCATCGACCCTGATCGACCGGGCGGTGCCGCTGGCATCGGCGGCACAGGTCCGGCTGGGTCTGCCGGTGTTCATCGACAACGACGCCAACCTGGTGGCGATGGCGGAATTGTGGTTCGGCACCGGGCGCAGGCTGTCGGATTTCGCAGTGGTTACCATCGAACACGGCGTCGGGATGGGTTTTGTGCTGAACCACCGCCTGTATCGCGGGGCACAGCGGCTGGGGATGGAGTTGGGCCATACCAAGGTGCAACTGGACGGCGCGCTGTGCCGCTGCGGGCAACGGGGGTGCCTGGAGGCCTATGTCGCCGACTATGCCCTGGCGCGCGAGGCGACAACCGCCTTGAACTGGGGGCACAAGGAGGGGCAGAGCATCGGGGTTCTGCTGGAAAGCCTGTATGAACATGCCAAGGCGGGCAATGCCACCGCACGGTCGATCTTTCGGCGGGCCGGGCGCTATCTGGCGGTCGGGCTGTCGAATGTGGTCAACCTGTTCGACCCCGCGCTGATCATCCTGTCGGGTGACCGGATGCGGTATGACTATCTTTACGCCGCCGAAACCCTTGCCGAGATGCAAAACCTGGCGATCAATTCGGGGCGTCCGCTGCCGCCCATCGAGATTCACGCCTGGGGAGATCTGTTGTGGGCGCATGGCGCGGCGGCGCTGGCGCTGGCTGCCGTGACCGATCGGATCCTGCTGATCTCCAAGGAACCGGCGGCACAGCAGGGGGATGGTACCACGTCCCCGGCTCGAACGGGGGACCCCTAGATCCACAATCTAGTGCTCTAACCAACTGAGCTAACGCGGCACGCTGGCCGCGATCTAACGCCCCGACCCCCCGATTGCAAGAGGAGGATTGCGCCGCACCGCCCGCCGCGTTACCGACGCAAGCCACTACCGGAGGCCGCCATGGGCATCGACAAGCAAAGCGACATCGCCGCCAACATCCAGATCGGGCCGACCGACCTGGGCATGGTGCGGATCTATATCGAGGCCGAGGGCGGCATCGAATTGCCGCTGGATTTCGACCCCGAAGAAGCCGACGAGATCGCCGAAGAGTTGCGCGCCGCCGCCGAGGCCGCCCGCGCGATGGGCGCAGTCAAGCCAAAGCGGCGCTGACCAGCCCCGCCACCCCCGGATCGCGCAGCGCTTGCAGCCGCAAGGCCGCATGTCGCGCGAACTTCTGCACCATCACGCGCCGCCGTGCCGGGGCCAGCGGAGTGTCCGGCCCCATGCGGACAATCTCGGCGTCATACCCGTCAGCCAGAATAAGACCAGTGGCTTCGGGCAGCATATGGGTCGGGAAATCAGCGTCCACCGCCCAGAAGAACCGGTCGCACCACGGCAGGTAGCCCTGCCATTTCTGATCGGCAAGATAATCCGCGCGCCCTGATTTGCACTCGATCACCCAGACCTCGCCGCGCGGCCCGAGCGCCAGCAGATCGACCCGCAGCCCGGGGGTCGGGATCAGTTCTTCAACAGACACGAAATCCAGCGCCCGCAATGCCCGCGCCACCCCGCGGGCAAGACGCGGGCCGGGCATCCGTGGCAGGGTTTGATCCAGAGACATGCGAGCAATCATGCACAAACCGTGAACATCTGGCAAGCCTTGCATGGCCCCGCCTCTGCGCCTATGTTGAACGGCGGCGGGTTCTGCTCTTCTCGTGCGAGACCCTTTTCCAGTGGCCGATAAGCATCTCCGAGGGAGCTGGCTCTGGCAAGATTCCGGTCTTGCTACCTGGCGACCAACCTGAACACTCAGGCTCTCGGGAAATTCACGTCTCCACGGCCGCTGCGGATCCCGCCACCTTGCTGCCACATCCCGGTCGTCGCAGCCAACAGGCAAGGCCATCTGCTTTGCCGACCCAAAGGCCCGGTCAAGCCCACCCGCCGCCTTGCGGTCAACCGACCAGCGGCAACACAGTCGATGTCGTTGCGCGGTCGGACAGCCGAAAGGTGTTCTGCATCAGGGCAGCTTTTGCGGATGGCTGATCTGGACAGAGGCATCGCTGGAATGCGGATAGAACCGGGTGGTGCCGTCGGCCAGGCCAGCCAGCAGCGCAGGCCAGTTCTGGGCGACCTTGGCGACACGGGTGTCTTGTTTGGCCAAAAACACATCGCGCACGTCGCGGCTCCAGTTCAGATACAGCTTGCCGCCGATGATCGTCCAGCCGTCGATCACATCAACCTCTGCCGTATAGCCCTCGGACAGGGCATGAGAACAATAGCTGGTGCTTTGCGGGGCATACTTCGCCGGATTGGCGGCAAACAGCGCGGCATGTTCGGCAGTGGCGAAATGCCAGTCCCGGTCAAGATAGCGCACCGAATAGGCGGCCAGACCTTCCCGCGGCGCGCCATCGGCGAAATAGGCCAAAACATCGAAACCGTCGACCGCCACACCCTCGGGCGTTGCGTTCAATGACGATTGTGCGACAGCGAGTGTGCCGGAAAATCCGATAACGACAGCAAGTATTCCCAACGTTCCGACGACCCGCGCGATCATTCCAACCTGCATTTCCACCTCGAACGTGACCCGCCCGATGCGACGCCCACCCGGAAACAGGCCAGCCAGTCGACCCGACGATCGTCCAGACCCGATCCGCGCCATCACCATGACGTGAGGCGGACCGTGGCAACGCACGCATCACCCCGTCGTCAGAACGCCTCTGGCCGCGCTTCGTGCGCCATGTGGTCCAGGACCGCATTCACGAATTTCGGCTCCTTGCCATCGGGAAAGAACGCCTTGGCCACATCGACGAATTCGGTGATCACCACTTTCGGCGGCGTCGGCATCTCGGCCATTTCCGCACCGGCCGCGCGGAACAGTGCGCGCAGCACCGGGTCGATCCGGGCGATCGGCCATTTCGCCACCAGGGCCCGGTCGGTCATCTGGTCGATCTTGGCCTGCCAGTTCACCGCGTGACCGACCAGCGCGCGGAAATGGTCGACATCGCCCTCGGCCATTTCGTCGTCATCATAGACCGCGCCAAACCGGTGGGTCTCGAACTCGGCCACCACTGCCTCGACCGTCTGGCCACTGGCCTCCATCTGAAACAGCGCCTGTACGGCATAAAGCCGCGCTGCCGATTTCATTTGACGTTTGTCGGGCCCGGTCTGCCGTGGAGTGCTCATGCGCGAAAGCCGATGCCTTTGGTCTGGCTCGCCCACTTGCGCGACAGGGCGATCAGATGCAGCGCCGCCGCAGCAGCCCCGCCGCCCTTGTTCTGCCCCGCGGGGTCGGCGCGCACCACCGCCTGCGCCCGGTTCTCGACCGTCAGAATGCCGTTGCCGATGCTGGCACCCTGCAATCCCAGCATTGCCAATGCCAGGCTGCTGTCGTGGCAAACGGTGTCGTAATGCGTGGTTTCTCCCCGGATCACGCAACCGAGCGCCACATAGCCGTCGAACTTTGCCATCCGCTCGGCCAACGCGATCGCGGTGGGCACTTCCAGCGCACCCGGCACCTCGACGACCTCCACCTCGGCCCCGCAGACCACTGCCACCGCACGCGCACCCGCCACCAGATCGTCGGCAATGTCCCGGTAATACGGTGCCACGACGATCAGCAAGCGCACCGGCCTTGCAAAGACCGGCAGCGGCAGCGTGGAATGCATCTCGGTTCCGGCCATGATCTACTCCGCAATCGGGCGGGTGCCCGTGATGGACAACCCGTAGGCATCGAGACCCACGACTTTCGGCGCCTTGGAATTGGTCACCAGCGTGATCCGCGTCAGGCCCAGCGACGACAGGATCTGCGCCCCCAAGCCATATTGCCGCAGGGTCTGCGGGCTGACCTCGCCGGCCTGAACCAGCTTCATCGTGGTGTCGCGCAGCAGAACCACCACGCCGCGCCCTTCGCTGGCAATCACCCGCATCGCGCCTTGCAGATCGCCCACATGCCCGTCGCCAATGCCCAGGACATCCTCCAGCGGGTTCAGCGCATGCATCCGCACCAGCACCGGGCCGTCGCCCGACAGATCGCCCTTGGTCAGGATCACATGTTCGGCCCCTTGGGTCTCATCAGCAAATATCCGCATCAGCCAGTCGCCGCCGTGCAGCGACTGCACCCGGCGAACCGAGCGTTCGCGCACCAGATTGTCATGCCGACGCCGATAGCCGATCAGGTCCGAGATCGTGCCGATCTTCAGGTTGTGGCGTTGCGCAAAGGCCACGAGGTCGGGCAGCCGCGCCATGGTGCCGTCATCGTTCATGATCTCGCAGATCACGCCCGACGGGTTCAACCCCGCCAATCGGCTGACATCGACAGCCGCCTCGGTATGCCCGGCCCGCACCAGCACCCCGCCATCGCGGGCCCGCAGCGGAAAGATATGCCCCGGTGTCGCCAGATCGGCACCTGATTTCGCCGCATCGATCGCCACCCGAATGGTCAGCGCCCGGTCTGCTGCGGAAATCCCGGTCGAAACCCCCTCGCGCGCCTCGATGGATACGGTAAAGGCCGTCTCATGCCGGCTGGAATTCTTCGATGCCATCAGAGGCAGGCCCAACTGGTCGATCCGCTCGCCCGTCAGGGTCAGGCAGATCAGCCCGCGCCCGTGCGTCGCCATGAAGTTGACCGCCTCTGGCGTCGCCATCTGGGCCGGGATCACCAGATCGCCCTCGTTCTCGCGGTCCTCATGGTCGACCAGAATGAACATCCGCCCGCAGCGGGCATCCTCGATGATCTCCTCGACCGACGAGATGGCATCACGGTAATCGGTTCGCAGCTCGGACATCGCGCACCCCAGAAAGTCTGGCCTGCGCATACTCTGCCTTGCGCCCGATTGCCAGAGCCCCGGGCGCCGGGGCACGTCGCTGTCCCTGTCCCTTTCAGCTTGGCCCAAATATCCCACGGGGGTCTGGGGGTGTGAAACCCCCAGCCTGCCTCGCCACCCCAGCCTGCCTCGCCGCCCCAGCCCGCCTCGCCGCCCCAGCCCGCCTCGCCACTCTAGACCCCACCGAAATACCGCTCTGCCGGCAGATACCCCGCCAGACGCCCCGCTGCACACCATGCGCCTTCCAGCGCCATGTCGCCGACCAGCAGCACATGGTCGCCCGGTACCCGCCCGCAGGCCGCCCGCAGCCCGGCCGCGACCTCGCGAAACGGGGCCAGCGCATACGGGGCGGCATGCGCCTGATCGAGCGCCCCCCGATTGGCTTGCGCCAGCACCCGAGGGCTCAGCGGCACCACGGCCAGCCCGATCCGGGCGCAGGCCTCGAGGCTCTGCAGTTTCCCGAGCCGATCGGGCGGCATCGCAGGCAGCCCTGTGCGCACCCGCAACGCGTTCGAGGAAAACAGGAATGCAACCACATCATGCCCCGTCGCGGCCCGGACCCCGGCATAGGTCTTGTAATCCAGCCCGAGTTCGGCGGCGCGCCGCACCCGCAGGCGCACCACTTCGATCGGCAAGACCGGCAGCAGACGGGCGCGCGCCGCCTGCCAGCAGTGCCGCCGCCACGATCCGCCCGGCCCGACCCCCGGCCCGACCCCCGGCCCGACCCCCGGCTCGACCCCCGGCCCGCCGTTATGCCCGATCATGACCATTCCCGCAGCCGCGCAACGTAGCGGGCCATGGTGTCGACCTCCAGATTGACCCGGTCTCCCACGGCAACAGTCCCCCAGGTGGTGACCTTGCGCGTGTGCGGAATGAAGTTGATCCCGAACCTTGCGCCGTCCACCTCGTTCACCGTCAGCGAGGTGCCGTTCAACGCGATGGATCCTTTGGTGGCGATGAACCGCGCCAACGGTTCCGGTGCCTCGAACGACACACGCAGACTGTCGCCCTCGGGCGCGGCCCCCACCACGACGGCTACCCCGTCCACATGGCCCGACACAATATGCCCGCCCAACTCGTCTCCCACTTTCAGCGCCCGTTCCAGATTGATCCGGCTGCCCGCCCGCCAACCGCCAATGTTGGTCTTGCTGACGGTTTCGGCGCTGATCTGCACCTCGAACCACCCGCGCGGTGCGGTACCTGCTGCAACAACTGTCAGGCACACGCCCTCGCAGGCGATCGACGCCCCGATGTCGATGCGCCCCACATCGTAGCGCGTCGCGATCCTGACCCGCAGGTCGCCCTGCGGGTCCAGCGCCATGACTTCGCCCATGTCGCTGACGATCCCGGTAAACATTGCAGACCCCTTTGTTGCTGCGGCAACGCTAATCGCGCCGCCGGCGGGGAGCAAGTCGGCCGATTTGCCTCAAATTTGCCGCGGTTGCCGGTTAGCGGTGAGCAATTGCAAGGATTTGCCCTTTATTCTGCACGCTCAGGGGCTACCCATGCACATATTGACGCACCTGTCGACGCAGAAGGGGACGGAGGAGCCATGCGCATGTCGGGTCAGGATCGGCGTTTCTTGTTCCTGCAGGGGCCGCACGGGCCGTTCTTTCATCGTCTGGGGCGGATGCTGACGGCGGCGGGAGCACAGGTCTGGCGCGTCGGGTTCAATCGGGGGGATCGCGCGTTCTGGACGACCGACAGCTTCCTCCCCTATCGCGGCACGCCCGAGGATTGGCCCGATGCCTGTCATGCGATCATCGCCGGGCATGGAATAACCGACCTCGTGCTGTATGGCGACACCCGGCCGATCCATGCCCGGGCGATCCTCGCTGCCCGCGCGGCAGGTCTGACGGTGCATGTGTTCGAAGAGGGGTATCTGCGCCCCTACTGGGTGACCTATGAACGCGGCGGGGTGAACGGGCATTCCCGATTGATGCAGATGACCGTGCCGCAGATGCAGGCGGCGCTGGCGCAACTCGACATGGACCTGCCCGATGCCCCTGCCCGCTGGGGAGATATGCGGCAGCACATCTTCTGGGGTGCCTTGTACCACTGGTTCGTTCTGACCGGATTCTGGGATTTTCGCAATTTCCACCCGCATCGCAGCCTCAGCGTCGCGCAGGAATTCCTGCTTTATGTCAAGCGGCTGGCGCTTCTGCCGGTGCACCGCTGGGAACGCATGATCGCCAGTTTCCGCATCCAGCATGGCGGGTTCCCCTATCACCTCGTGCTGTTGCAACTGGAGCACGATGCCTCGTTCCGGATGCATTCGCCGTTCCGCAGCATGACCGAATTTCTGGCGCTGGTGGTCGAAGGCTTCGCCCGGGGCGCCGCGCCGCATCACCATATCGTGTTCAAGGCGCACCCGCTTGAGGATGGCCGCACCGCAATCGCCCGCGAGTTGCGCCGACTGGCCGCGCAGCACGGCGTCAGGGGCCGGGTGCACTTTGTCCGCGGGGGCAAGCTGGCGGGGCTGTTGAACCATGCCCGCAGTGCGGTCACCGTGAACTCGACTGCAGCACAACAGGTCTTGTGGCGCGGGTTGCCGCTGAAAACCTTTGGGGCCGCCGTTTATGCCAAGCCCGAATTCGTGTCGACCCAAAGCCTGCCGGATTTCTTTGCCCTGCCGACCCGGCCGGACAGCCGCGCCTACCGCGATTATCGCCACTACCTTCTGGAAACCAGCCAGGTGTCCGGGGGCTTCTATTCGGCCCGGGGGCGGCGCCAACTGCTGCGTCAGGTGGTCGACATGATGCTCCAGGCCGAAGATCCCTATGACGCGCTGACCGCAGGCAAAGCGGCACCACGGCAACAGTTGCGGCTCGTAACCTGATCCTGAAAACCCGTGCTTTCATTTTCTGACGCCTTTCTGTAGGGTTGTCGGCAAAACTTGAGGCAAATCCGGCTAAAGGAGCCCGAGCAGTGAACCAGAAAAAGTCAAGGGGGGCGCGAGCCCTGAGCCTTGTTGTGATGATTGCCGCACTGTCGGGCTGCGGTCTGCCCCGGTCGGGGCCCAACAAGGCCGAAATATTCAGGGGATCGGTCCTGAAAAAGGGCGACGCCTATATCGTCACGGTCAATCCGCGGGTGACGCGGATTACCTCGGTCACGCCGTCCTTCGGGTTCGGGTCGGATTTCCGCAATGCGGGCCTTGTCGGGTCGGACCAGATCGCAGCGGGCGATGTGCTGGGCCTGACGATATTTGAAAACGTCAAGGATGACCCGCTGCTCGGCAATACCGGGCAGCGGGTTTCCGCGCTTTCTGAAATTCAGGTCGATGGCCAAGGCTTCATCTTCGTACCCTATGCCGGGCGGATCAAGGCGGCGGGCCAGACGCCAGACGGATTGCGACAGGCGATCACCCGCAAACTCGACACCCAGACCCCCGACCCGCAGATCACGGTCCAGAGGATGGCCGGCGATGGGGCGACCGTCACGGTGCAGGGCTTTGCCGGCGCGCAGGGCATTCTTCCGATCGAGCGTCCGACCCGCACCTTGCTTGCGATGATCGCGCAGGCCGGCGGCGTCGCCATCGAGCCTGCGGTGGCCATCGTGCGGATCACCCGTGGCTCTATGACCGGCCAGGTGTGGCTTGAGGATCTCTACGCCAACCCGTCGCTCGACATCGCGTTGCGCGCCGGGGACAAGATCACCATCGAGCGCGACACCCGGGCGTTTACCGCGCTCGGCGCCACCGGAACGCAAAGTCGCGTGCCGTTCGAGACGCAGACCCTGTCGGCGATCGAGGCGATTGCCACAGTCGGCGGGCTCAGCACCGGATCGGCCGACCCGACCGGCGTGTTCGTGTTCCGCAACGAACCGGCCGAAATTGCCAATGCCGTTCTCGGCCGCAACGACCTGACCGGGGATCAACGTTTTGTCTATGTGCTGGACCTGACGCAACCCACCGGCATGTTCGAGGCGCGCGACTTTCTGGTGCGCGACGGCGACACGGTTTATGTGACCGAAGCGCCCTTCGTGCAGTGGAACAAGACGCTGTCGGCGATCACCGGCACCGCGGGGGCGGCCAGCACGCTCAGCAGCACCACGGGCGGCTGAGCCGGCCTTGTCCGTCGCGGTCGACCACGATTCAGCCGCCGGGGCAGGTCCCCGGCGGCTGTTTTTCTATACGGCGGGCTTTGTGCGGCAACCCCGGCTGCGGCGGATTCTGACGCTGGCGGGGCATGAATTGCGGTTGGGCCTGCCCGGCCCGCAAGACGGTGTGGTGGTCTGGGGCCGCTCGCCGAATGCATGGCGGGGTGCGGCGGTCGCGGGGCGGCGGGGCGTGCCGCTGGTGCGGATCGAGGATGCGTTTCTGCGGTCGGTCCGGCCGGGGCGGATGGGGGACGCCCCGCTGGGATTGCTGATAGACCCGTCGGGCGTGCATTTCGACAGCTCTGCACCGTCGCGGCTGGAGGGGATCCTGGCGCGGCACCCGCTGACCGACCCCGCACTTTTGCAACGCGCGCAGGTCGGAATGGCCCGATTGCAGGCGGCGGACCTGTCGAAATACAACCTGCACGATACCAGCCCCCCGCCCCCCCCCGGCTATGTGCTGGTGGTGGACCAGACGCGCGGCGATGCCTCGATCCGCCACGGCGGGGCCAATGCGGGCAGCTTTGCGGCCATGCTGGCGGCGGCCCTGGCCGATCACCCGGACGCACGCATCGTCATCAAGGCCCACCCCGAAACCACCCGGGGCCTGCGCCCGGGGCATTTCGGCCCGGACCAGGGCCATGGCCGGGTGACGCTGGTCAGCGCGCCGGTTTCGCCCTGGCGACTTCTGGCCGGGGCGCGGGCCGTCTATGCCGTGTCGTCGCAACTGGGGTTCGAGGCGATTGTGGCGGGCCACCGTCCGCAGGTCTTCGGGCAACCCTTCTATTCGGGATGGGGGCTGTCAGAGGATCGCAACCCGGTGTCGCGGCGCGGGCGCGAACTGACCGCGACCCAGCTTTTTGCCGCAGCGATGCTGTTGGCTCCGACGTGGTATGACCCCTGCCTCGACCGGCTGTGTTCGTTCGAACAGGCGGCAGACCAGTTGGAGGCCGAGGTGCGCAGCCACCGCGAGGACCGCGCGGGCCATGTGGCCGTCGGCATGCGATTGTGGAAACGCGGACGGCTGCAGGCCGTTTTCGGGCAGAACAAGCCCCTGATCTTTCAGGACGATCCGACGCGTGCGGTGGCGCTGGCCCGCCAGACGGGGCGCGGTCTGCTGGTCTGGGCCGGCAAGGAAACGGCTGCGCTGTCCGGAGAGGCGACCGTACGACGGGTCGAGGACGGCTTTTTGCGCTCGCGCGGGTTGGGGGCGTCGCTCGTGCCGCCCCTGAGCCTCGTGACCGACGATCTGGGGATCTACTATGACCCGCATCGAGAAAGTCGGCTGGAGCGGTTGATCGCCGACCCCCCCCCCCCCCGCGGACCGGCGCGGGCCGCAGCATGGGTGGCCCAACTGATCCGGGCAGGGGTGACGAAAAAAAAACTGGGCGGCGGGGGGCCCGACCTGCCCGTG
>Ga0105044_10000206_pt1 | contig 68381 bp, 51 predicted proteins | sample MAT01_FD_78092 | JGI IMG/M metagenome (GOLD analysis project Ga0105044, IMG submission 78092) | Freshwater microbial communities from Lake Fryxell liftoff mats and glacier meltwater in Antarctica - MAT-01 | ecosystem: Environmental > Aquatic > Freshwater > Ice > Liftoff microbial mat | place...
AGCCCAGGTAAGGTTCTTCGCGTTGCGTCGAATTAAACCACATGCTCCACCGCTTGTGCGGGCCCCCGTCAATTCCTTTGAGTTTTAACCTTGCGGCCGTATTCCCCAGGCGGGGCACTTAATGCGTTAGCTGCGGCACTCAGGGGGTCAATACCCCGAACACCTAGTGCCCATCGTTTACGGCGTGGACTACCAGGGTATCTAATCCTGTTTGCTCCCCACGCTTTCGCGTCTCAGCGTCAGTATCCGTCCAGAGGGCCGCCTTCGCCACCGGTGTTCCTCCTGATATCTACGCATTTCACCGCTACACCAGGAATTCCACCCTCCTCTCCGGTACTCCAGTCTCTCAGTATCCAATGCACTTCCGGGGGTGAGCCCCGGGCTTTCACACCAGACTGAAGAGACCGCCTACACGCGCTTTACGCCCAGTGATTCCGAACAACGCTCGCACCCTCCGTATTACCGCGGCTGCTGGCACGGAGTTAGCCGGTGCTTCCTTCAGAGGTACCGTCAAGTCGCCGACATATTAGATCGGCGAGGTTTCGTCCCCCTTGACAGGGCTTTACGACCCGAAGGCCTTCATCACCCACGCGGCGTCGCTGCGTCAGGCTTTCGCCCATTGCGCAATATTCCCCACTGCTGCCTCCCGTAGGAGTCTGGGCCGTGTCTCAGTCCCAGTGTGGCTGGTCATCCTCTCAGACCAGCTAGCCATCTAAGCCTTGGTAGGCCATTACCCCACCAACTAGCTAATGGCGCGCAGGCCCATCCCGGAGTGGAAGCTTACAAGTAGAGGCCACCTTTTCCCACATGGGCCGCAGCCCTCGTGGTCTTATCTGGTATTAGCCCGCCTTTCGGCGAGTTATCCCAGTCTCCAGGGTAGGTTACCTACGTGTTACTCACCCGTTCGCCGCTGTACTCGCTCCCCGAAGGGAACTTTCCCGCTCGACTTGCATGTGTTAGGCACGCCGCCAGCGTTCGTTCTGAGCCAGGATCAAACTCTCCAGTTAAATCGATCGTGCCGCCGGCGAACCGGAGACATCGATGCACGACTTGAGAGTCGTGCCCGGAAAAGATCCTCGCACGCGAATCGACCCTTGGGTTTCCCCAATTGCCGATACCGTTTACCTACTCCCTAGATTTCAAAGACCGACGCCACGAAAGGCGCGAAGCGAGATCCCCTTCTCTATTTGAGTGCCGGAGGAGAGTCAAGCCCTGCCGCTGGCCAAGGCTACAAAATTCGCCCCGGGGCGAAATCTGCAGCGCCTGGAATGCGTCGAATGAGGTCGCGAGCTGCGACGACAAAGGCGTCGGCCTGCGCCACCGCAGCCCCGAGGAACCGCCCATCCATGGTCATCGCCTGCTCGATCAGTTCGGGCGTCAGGCCGACGCGGGGATCTGATGCCAGCCGCTGCGCGAGGGCAGGTGCTGTGCCGACCCGGATCGCATTCGCAGCGGCGACGGAGTGCTCCTTGATCGCCGCGTGCGCCGTCTCGCGTCCGGCGCCTCGCTTTAGCGCCGCCATGAGGACTGTCGTGCTGGCCAGGAACGGCGCCAACCGCAGCCGTTCCGCCTCGACGACGCCGCTGAACACCTCCATTTCGCCGAACACCGTCGCAAGGGTCTCGAGCAGGCCGTCGATGGCCAGCATGGCACCCGGGAGGGCCACGCGCCGGACCACGGAGCAGGACACATCCCCCTCGTTCCACTGGCCGCCTGCGAGTTCACTGGTCATCGCCAGGTAGCCGCCCAGCACGCCGCGTAGGCCGTTGATCCGCTCGCAGCTGCGCGAGTTCATCTTGTGCGGCATGGCCGACGAGCCGACCTGGCCGGCCTGGAAACCCTCGGCGGCGAGGTCGTGTCCCGCCATGAGCCGCAGAGTGTACGCGAAGCTGCTCGGTCCGGCGGCCAGTTGAACGACGAGGCTGACCACCTCCAAGTCCAAGCTGCGGGGGTACACCTGCCCTACCACACCCATTACCTGACTGAACCCGAGCGCCTCAGCGATCCCTGCTTCCAGCGCCGCCACCTTGGCGGCGTCACCCTCGAACAGTGTCAGGAGATCGAGCTGCGTACCGACCGGCCCCTTGAGCCCACGCAGGGGGTACCGCGCCAGCAAGTCCTCCAACGCGCCGAACGCGTGGAGCATCTCACTGCCGAAAGTCGCCAGGCGCTTGCCCACCGTGGTCGCCTGGGCCGGCACGTTGTGGGTGCGACCTGTCAGTGCGATCGCCCGGAACTGGACGACGCGGTCCGCCAAGCGGCCTATGCAGCCCGCATACTTCACCCGCAGCAGTTGGAGCGAACGCAGCACCTGGAGCTGCTCGACATTCTCCGTCAGGTCGCGGCTCGTCAGCCCCTTGTGGATCTCTTCGTACCCGGCCAGGGCACAAAACTCGTCGATACGTGCCTTGACGTCGTGGCGGGTGACCCGCTCGCGTGCCCGAATGCGGTCGAGATCGACATCGCCCTTCACCCGCTCATACGCGTCCACGGCTTCGGCCGGGATGTCGAGGCCGAGTCCGCGTTGGGCGCGCATGACCGCGATCCAGAACTCGCGCTCGAGGATCACCTTCGCACGCGGCGACCAGATCGCCACCATCGCCGCACTGGCATAGCGGTCGGCGAGGACATCGGGAATGACTTCACGCTCGCTGCTCATGATGGAAACGAGTATCCCTCAGGCCTTGGATCGGGTTCAAGCCGGTGTTTCGCGCGTTGATTCGCTGCAGGTCGTCCTCTATCGTCGCCGCGGCGGTGGGGTCGGACTGATGGCGTTGGTCAGCGGAGGCGTTGCACAAGTCGAGGCACAGCTTCGCGCCATTCGGACGCGCCTGAACGGACTGTTGATTCAGGATGCGGCCTCGATCTCCCTGTCGATCACAATCCTGATGGCCGCCGCTGTTGTCGGTGCGGCCTTGCGCGCCCCAGCTGCGGCGTTCGTCATCGCGGCCGGACTCGGGCTGAGCGCGGCCGCGGCGACGACCGCAATCTGCGTCTGGCGCGCCTGGCGGCGTTGGCTTTCTCCTGCGGCGGCAGTCCACTTCGTCGACCACCGGGCCCAGCTCGACGGCCGGCTCGCGACGTTACACGCCGCAGCGAGTTGGCCATCGCCGCTGCTCCCAATCCTCGTCGATCAGGCTCTCGCTTCGCGCGACGCGTGGAGCCTCAGCCGGTTGGCACCGCACCGCGTTGCCCGGTCGGCGGCGTTGGTGCCGGCTTCCCTGGCGATCCTCGCCGCCGCCGCATTCTATGCCCGCCCGCCCGCCTCATCCTCTGACCGCGCATCCGTCGCGCCCATGGAGGCTGCACAGGGGGTCGCCTCGGCCGGCGGATCGAGCCGCGACAATCCAGAGACGGCCCCTCTCGCCCGACAGCGCTCGGAATCAGGGCTTGGCCGGAACGGCAGTTCCGCCGCACCGCCGGGTGCCACAGCGCGCGCGGACGGCAGCGCGCAGGCCGCGGGAACCCGTTTCGATGTCTCATCGCCGCCGGCGCAGCCCGCCCGAACCGCGGCGGAGTCTCTTCGACAGGCCATTCGGGCAGCACTCGACGGCGAGTCCCCCACGCATCCACGGGCGGGCGGCGCCTCCCACCCCAGTGTCGACCGAAAGAACGGGGAATCGCCTGTCTCGACCGCTGCCGCCCCGTCAACCGAGGGCGCGCAGAGTCGAGCACCGCGGCGGGGGAAAGAGGCTACGTCGAGCGATCGCGTCGGCGGCGCCGGCGCTGGACGTGGCGACAGCGGTTCCATGCCGGGCGGCATGCTCAGCGACAGCGCCCCGGACAACGAGTCGCTCGGTAGCGACCAAGCGAAGCCAGTGGCGATTTCGCTACGCGCCTTCGCGATCGCGGCTCCGAGCACGGCCGAGCCGCAGATTTCGCCCGACCGTCCGAACGTACCCACCGGCGCCGGAGTCGCCGAACCGCCCCTGCCCAGTATGGACGCCCAGCAATCGGAGGATGCGGCGCTGCAGCGCGGCATGGTGCCGCCCGAGCACGAACGAATCGTACGCAACATCTTCACTCGCCCATGAACGATACGCCTCCCCGAGATCCGGACCAGCCGGCCGACGACCCTGCCACACGGCAAACTGCGACCACCGCGCGTGCGAGCCGTGCCGCAACCCCGCGTGCCTTTGAGATCGCACGTCTCGAGCCCGCGGCCGCGCGAGCGCTGATCGAAGACTTCACCGACACCGTCGCGCGCATCCGCGCGGAACTGGCGAAGGTCATCGTCGGCCAAGCGGAAGTCGTCGAGGAGATCCTCATCACCCTCTTCGCCGGTGGGCATGTGCTGATCGAAGGCGTCCCGGGAACCGGCAAGACGCTGCTGGTGCGGTCGTTGGCGCAAGCGCTGAATCTCAGCTTCAACCGCATCCAGTTCACCATCGACTTGATGCCAGCCGACATCACCGGCACACGCATGCTCTTCGAACAGGACGGGCACCGCGAGCTGGTGTTCGCCAAAGGACCGATTTTCGCGAACGTCCTGCTCGCCGACGAGATCAATCGCGCCACCCCGAAGACGCAATCCGCGCTGCTCGAAGCGATGGCCGAGCGCCAGGTCACGGCAGCCGGCACCACCCACAAACTGCCACCGCCGTTTTTCGTGCTCGCGACGCTGAACCCCATCGAAATGGAAGGAACGTATCCGCTTCCCGAGGCGCAACTCGATCGCTTCCTGTTCAAAGTCTTCCTGCCGTACCCGAACGCGACCGATATGCAGCGCATCATCGGCTCGACCACCGGCAACGCGGCGCCCCCGATTTCGCCGGTCTTCCAGACACGCAAGGGCGCGACACGGATCGAGGAGTTGAAGGCGCTGGTGCGCGAGGTGCTGGTCGCGCCCCACCTCGAGGCCTACGCCGCGACCCTCGTGCGGGCGACGATTCCGCGCGGGTCGAAGTTCGCGCCGTCTGGCGGCAGTCCGCTCCCCCCAGACGACCACATCGACCGATATGTGGCCTTCGGATCGAGCCCGCGCGGCGGCCAGGCGCTGTTGCTCGCCGGCAAAGTCCGCGCCTTACTCGCCGGCCGCGTCAACGTCACCTACGAGGACATCGATCGCGTCGCCGTACCGGCGCTCAACCACCGGCTGGTGCTCAATTTCGCGGCCCGCGCCGACGACATCGATCCGCGCGCGCTGATCCACCGGCTGCTCGATGCCGCCAAACGCCTCCATCGCTGACCTGCGCGCCACCCTCCGCCGGGTCAGCGAGCCGCCATTCCTCCGCGGGCTCGATCGTCTGCGTTTCGCCGCGCAGCGCAGCGTCAGTCACCGCCCGGGCGCCACCCCCGTCGCCCGCGTCACGCAGGCAAGCGGACTCGAACTCGCCGCGCACAAGCCCTACGCGCCCGGCGACGATCTGCGGTACGTCGATTGGAACGCCCTGGCGCGGCTCGATCAGCGAGTCGTCAGGACGTTCCGCGCCGAGCGCGAAGCTCCCCTGCACCTGCTGCTCGACGCCAGCGCGTCGATGGGCTCCCCACTGGCAGATGGCAAGCTCGCCTTCGCCGCCGGCCTCGCCGCCAGCCTCGCCTACATCGCCTTGCGCCGCGGCAGCCCGGTGCGCGCCGCCGTCCTTGCCAACGCCTCCCGCAACATCTCCCCGATGCTGCGCCACATGCAGCGGCTGCCAGAGCTGCATGCGTTCCTGGCCCCACTCACGCCGGCCGGGCCCACCCACCTGGCGGAGGGCATCGAGGCCTACCTGCGCACCACACAGCTACCCGGTACCGCCATCGTGCTGTCTGATTTTCTCCTGGAAGCGCGCGCGGCCGAAGGCGCGCTCGACCAACTGCGCGGGCGCGGCTACGATGTAGTGGCCCTGCGCCCCATCGGACCCGGCGAGCGCGACGCCAGCACGCTGCCGCGCCGCCTGCAGTTGCGCGACGTCGAGACCGGCACCATCCGCGATGTCGAGATGGACGCCGCCGGGCGCCACGCGTACGCTGCCGCAGTCACCGCCCACCTGCAGCACCTCAAAACCTGGTGTGAGGGGAGGGACGTCGCCTTCGCCGCACCCGACACGGCCGCGGGCGTTGCCGCGTGTCTGCTCGCGGATCTCCCGCGCATCGGCGTCCTGCAATGATGCTGCGCTTCGCCAACCCCGAAGCCTGGCTGTTCGCCGCCCTGCTGGCGGTGCTGATCGTCCTGCATCTGCGCGAACGCACGCGCCGACGGGTCGACGTTCCGTCGTTGCTGCTCTGGCGTGCGCTGCCGGCCACACCGACACGCGCCGCACGCCTGCGCCCGAGCTGGCTGCTGGCGCTGCAGTGCCTGGCCCTGCTGACCCTCATCGCCAGCCTGGCCGACCCGCGCCGCGATGCCGACCCGTTCGGCGCCGCACCGACGCGGACCGTCTTCGTGCTCGACACGTCGGCCAGCATGCAGGCGCAAGAGGGCCGCGAGTCCCGATTCGCGCAGGCCCGCCGCGCCGTGCGCGATCGCATCGAGGCGCTGCCGAGCGACGCAGAAGTGATGCTCGTCACCGCCGGCAATCAACCGGCCGTCGAGGTCTCTCCGACCACTGACCACGCCGAGGCGCTGCGCCGACTGGCCGTGCTCGCACCGGTCGATACCGCGGCCGATCTCGACGCCGCGCTGAGCCTCGCCAACCGCGCGGCGGAGCGCGGCGACCGCGCGACGCGCATCGAACTGCACACCGATATGCCGTCCGAGCGCCTGGCGGCGCCGTGGCGCGGTGCCGTCTCCGTGTTCCCCGTCGGCGAGACCGACGACAACGTCTCCATCGCGGACGTCCAGGTGTTCCAGGGCCGCTTCGACGACCCGGCCGCGGCGCACGCGTTCGTAGCCGTGCGCAACTTCGCCCGCCGCGAAGCGCACGGCGTCCTGACGCTCCGCCTCGACGACGCCATCATCGGACGGCAGGGATTCACCCTGGCGCCGCGCAGTGTCGGCGGGTTTCCGATTCGGCCGCTGCCCGGCCCCGGCGTCCTGCGCGCGTCGCTCGAGGTCGAGGACGCCCTGGCGGTCGATAATCTCGGCTACGCGCTGATTCGCCCACAGCAGCCGCTCCGCGTGCTGGCCGTGACCGACGACGTCGGCCTACGCGCGGACCTGCAGCGCATCGCCGGCGCGACGCCGGGCCTGGCGGTCACGGTCATCGCCAGCGACGCGTATCGCGACGCCGCAGATGCCGACGTGGTGCTCTTCCACCGCGTCGCGCCGCCCCTGCCGACGGATGCCGCCGCACTCTACCTCGCCCCGAGCGACGCACGCGGGCCCTTCCCGCCCCTCGGCCAGGCGCACGAGGTGCCGGTGGTCGACTGGCTGCCGGAGCACCCGATCCTGCACGGCATCAAGCCGGACTTCCCGTTCCGTATCGCCGATGCGCGCATCCTCGCGGCTCCGGCATGGGCGGACAGCGTCCTTCTCTCGCGCACCGACACGCAGGATATCCCCCTGGTGCTGGCCGGCACCGCGCAAGGCTGGCGCCGCGCCGTGGTGGCCTTCGACCCGGTCGCCGAGGGCCTGCTGCGGACCGAGCGCGTCGATATCCTCGTGCTGCTGCTCAACCTGCTCGACTGGCTCGCGCCCGCCGCCGACGATGCCCGCGTCGTTTCGACGGGCAGTATCGAGGTCATAGACGGCCTCGCCGATCTGCCGCGGCGCATCCTCGACCCCCATGGCGGCGAGCGTCACCAGGACGCAACCGACCCGCCGGTGGTCGACACTCCGTTCGTCGGTGCGTATCGCGTGGAGGCCAACGGCTCGGCCATCCGGCTCTACGCGGCCCTGCACGACTCAGAGGAATCCGACATCGGTCGGTCGGCCGCCGTTCCGCGGCTCGCCGACGCCGTGCCGGCAGCGCTGGCGCCGCCGACGCTCGCGCGCGCTGGGGTCGGCGGCGCCCTCGCCACTCTGGCGGCAGCGTTGCTGATCGCCGAGTGGTTCTTCGCTCGACGGCAGGCGTGATGGACAGCCCGGGCATCGCCTACCTGATGGCGCATCCGCAGGCGCTCGGGGTCGCGCTGCGGACCCCAGCGGCGCTGATCCTGCTCGCAGCGGTGCCCGCCTTCTTCCGCTGGCCGCACCCCGCCGGGCGCCTGCCCAGCATCCTGCGCGCCGTCGCCTACACCGCGCTGATCCTCTCCCTGGCCGGTCTGCAGCTCACCACACGACTGCCCGACGATCACCTCACCGTCGTGGCGGCCATCGACACCTCGCCCAGCATCGACGCGGACGGACGAGAATGGGCGCGGAACTACGTCAACCGACTGCGCGCCCAACTCGCCCCCGGCGACGAACTCGCCGTGCTCGCCTTCGGCGATGGCACGACCCTCTTGCGTGCGCCGGCACCGCCGGCGCCGCTCGCGGACACGCCCGAGCCGTCCGCCGTCGCGGCCACCGACGTCGCCGCTGCCCTCGACGCGGCAGCAGCGCTCCTGCCCGGCAGCGGCGAGCGACGCCTGGTGCTGCTCACCGACGGGAATCAGACCCGCGGCGACGCCGCGCGTCGGCTCCCCTGGCTGCGGGCCGCAGGGGTCCACGTCGATGCCGCCGTGCCGCCGCGCCGCGGCGGCGGCGGCGTCCGGGTCGACAAGCTCGCCGCCCCGTCCCTCGCCGGCACCGATCAACCCGTCCCGGTGCGCGTCGTGACGCAGAACGACGGCGAGGCGCGCCCCGCCGTCCTGACGCTGTACCTCGACGATCAGATCGTCGACAGCGCCGCGGTCGAACTGGCCCCGGGCCGCACCGCGCTGCAGATGGCCCCGCACCTGGTCGGCAACGGCGGCCACCGGCTGCGCGCCGAGCTCAGCCTGCCCGACGAGCCGCGCGCCGCGCCGCCACCGCGCGAGGTCAGCGTGACGCTGCGCGAACACGCGCGCATTCTCGTTCTCACGCCGCGGCGCGACTCGGCCGTCGCGCGCGCCCTGCGGCTCAAGGGCGCACGCGTCGACGTGCACGCCCCGTCGTGGCTGCGCGACCTCGCCGGCCTGCAGCCGTACCATGCGGTGGTGCTCGAGGATGTTACCGCGGCCACCCTGCCGGCCAGCGCTGCCGGCATCCTCGAGGGATGGGTGCGCGAGCGCGGCGGCGGTCTCGTCTTCGCCGGTGGCGCGGCGACCTACGGCGACGCCGCCCTGGCGAGAACCGCCCTCGCCCGCATGCTGCCGCTGACGCTCGAACCCAACCGCCCAAAACCCGGGGCGCGCGAACCGATGGCGCTCATGCTGGTCGTCGATCGATCCAACAGCATGGGGTACAACAGCCGGGTCGGGACGCGACGCGACGGCGAGAAGCTGCGCTACGCCAAGCAAGCGGCGCTGGCCGTGGTGCGCCAGCTCAAGGACCAGGATCTGGTCGGCGTCATCGCCTTCGACTCGAAGCCCTACGAAATCGCCCCGCTGCGCGCACTCAGCCGGAATCGGCGCGAGCTCGAGACTCTCCTCCCGCGCCTGGTCGAGAACGGCGGCACCGATTTCCTCGATGCGCTTGCCGCCGCGCATCGCCAGTTGCGCGCGACGCAGGTGCGCAATCGGCACGTCATCTTGCTCACCGACGGCGACACCAACCGCGCCGCCCCAGCCGACTACGCCGCCCTGACCACCGCCATGGCACGCGACGGCATACGCATCACGACCATCCGCGTCGGCGACAACACCGTCAACGTGGAGCTCTTGCAGGATATCTCGCGACGCACCGACGGTGAGTTCCACTACGTCGACAACGCGCGCGCGCTGCCCGATCTCATGCTGCGCGAGGCCGCGCGCGCGCTGGCGCCTGCGGCGCCGAGCGCCGAAACGCACGTTGCGCAGATCGCCGCGGCCAGCGCCTTGTTGCAGGGCCTCGCAGAACCGCGCCTGCCGCCGCTCAGCGGCTACGCCTTTGCCAAGCCCAAGCCGGGCGCCGAGGTCCTCCTGCGCATCCCGCGCGAGGACCGCGCCGACCCGCTCCTCGCTGTCTGGCAGCACGGCCTCGGCCGCGTCGCCGCCTTCACCGCCAGCCCCGGAGACGACGCCGAACGCTGGGTCGTCTGGCCGGATTTCACCAAGTTCTGGTCGCAGACCGCGCAATGGGTGGCGCGCGAACAGGCCGACGACGAGCTGGCGATCAGCGCCCGGCGGCGCGGCGATCTGACCGACCTGACCGTGCGCGCGGCGGGGCCCGGCGCCGACGGCGCGACCATGCACGCGCGCCTGACGGCGGGCGACAGCGTGCGCGAGCTCGACCTCGTGCAGCATGCCCCGCGCGAGTTCAGCGCCAGCCTCCTGGACGTGCCGCCGGGCCGACACGCCATCACCATCGTCACCCGCTTCCCGGGCGGCGCCGTGCGTGAGCAGGCCTTGCGCCTGACGGTTCCCGTCCTCGACGATGGGGCCGCCGCCGAGTTTTCGCGCACGGCGCCAGACCTCGCGCTCTTGACCCGCCTTACCGCCGGCACCGGCGGCCGCCTGAACGCGCCGCCGGAAGCGCTCGCCGAACGCCGCCCCGGCACGCGCTCCGCAGCCTACCCGCTCGAGCGCCTGCTGTTGCCGCTGGCGATGCTGCTCTTCCTGGCCGACACCGCGCTGCGCATGCTGAGGCGACTCCACGCCGGCGGCTAGGCGCCGGGCAGCCAGGCGGGCGCCGTCTCAGGGAATGACGATACGATAGGTGACCGACCCCGTGGCGACGACGGTGGCGTTGTCGGGCGCGCCGACGCGGACGTGGTTGAGGAAGATCTCGTTGTCGCGCCGCAGCGTCGATGCCTGCGCGACGGCATCGGCACCGACGACGCGGCCATGGAAACTGGCGTGCAGGCCGACTGTCGACGCCTTGAAGCGCATGTCGAGGCCGGTCAGCGACCATGCCGCCAGCGCGCCGCTGGTGTCGATCAGTGCCGCCAGGGCTCCTTCGTGCAGGGCGCCGTCAGCATCCGCTCGGTCGGCGGCGTGCGGCAGGACCAGTGTCGCGGCAGCCTCGTACGCATGCTCGACCGTGATGCCGAGGCGGCCCATGAACGGCGCCAGGACGAAGGCGTCGGCGCCGGGGATCTTCGCCACGGCGCCGCCACCAGACGCGGCCGGCGTCCAGCGCTGGCGCCCGGCAGCGCGGGGAGCGGCGGCAGGATCGACGGCGCGCACCGTCGCCAGACCGAAGGCGATCCGCTTGTCCGCGTCGGTGCGCACGTCGACGGCGCTGTAGACGATCTCCTTGCCCCGCCGCAGCACCTCGGCGGTGGCGACGATGTCCACCCCGATCGCCGCGGCGAGGAAGTTGACGCTCAGGTCGAGGGTCCCCACGCCCCATTCCAACGGCACGCCGACTACGGCGCGCGCGGCGAGCGCGCCGACGATGGCGATTACCGAGGCGATCGCACCGCCGTGCAGCACCTGACCGGGGTTCGAGTTGGCGTCGGCATAGGGCAGGCGCAGGCGCGCGCCGGCGGCGTCGACGTGCTCGACGCGCACGCCCAGCGCCGCGGCATACGGTGACGCCTCGACGACGCGGGCAAGAGCGGCGCGATCCATCAGCAGTACCGGGGGGGCGCGATCGGCCACGGCCGCGCCTGCTCGAACTGACGGCCGAGGCGCAGCAGCATGTCCTCGCGGAAGCGCGGGGCGACGAACTGCACCGATGCCGGCAGCCCCGCATCGGTCATCCCGGCCGGCAGCGCCAGCGCCGGATGCCCGCTCAGGTTGAACGGATGAGTGTAGGGAAACGCGTCGTGGATGCGCACGGCGCGACCGGCGATCTCGGTCGGATGGATCTGGCCGATCGGGAAGGCCTCGAGCGGGAGCGTCGGCATCATGAGGACGTCGAAGCGGGCGAAGGCCGCCGCGGTCCAGCCGATCAGCGCGGTGCGCCGCGCATAGGCATAGGCGAGGTCGTCCGCCGCCGACGCCCGCACACGCAGAAAACCCTCGCGCAGCATTGGGTCGAGCTGGTCGGGCGTCGCCAGGGCGTCGCCATGCTTCAGGTACTCGCTGACCGCCGAGATCAGGCTCCAGGCCTTGCCGACGAACGGCATCGGCTCATTGAACAGCTCGACGGCATGGCCGAGCTGCTCGACCACGCGCGCGCAGGCCGCCACCTCGCGCGCCACGTCGGGCTGTACGAAACAGCCCAGGTCCGGGCACCAACCGACGCGCAGGCGCGGCGGCGGTGCCTCCAGCGCGGCCTCGTAGGACAGCCCCGGCGCCGGCAGGGCGGTTGGATCCTCCTCGTCGGGGCCGAAGGTGACGTCGGCGAGCCGCGCCGCATCGCGCACCGTCAGCGTCAGCGGCCCCCACACCGAGGTGTCGTCAAAGGTCAGGATCGGCAGCGGCCGCTGCGGAACGCGGCGAAACGTCGGCTTCAAGCCAACGCAGCCGGTGCAGGCTGCGGGGTGGCGAATCGAACCGCCGCCGTCCGAGGCCGTCGCCAGCGGTACCAGCCCGCCGACCAACGCCGCCGCGGCGCCGCCGCTCGACCCCCCCGGCGTGCGGTCCAGATTCCACGGATTGCGGGTCGCGCCGAAGACCGCGTTGCTGGTCTGCATGTAGGCACCGAACTCCGGCGTATTGGTCTTGCCGATCGGATAGGCACCGGCGGCCCGCAGACGCGCGACGTTGATCGAGTCGCGCGTCGCGATGTTGTCGGCGAACAGCGGCGAGCCGAACGTCGTGCGCATGCCTGCGACGTCCTCGAGATCCTTGACACCGAAGGGCACGCCGCCGAGCGGCCCGAGATCCTCGCCACGCATCAGTCGCGCCTCGGCCGCGCGCGCCGCCGCCAGGGCGCCGGCGGCGTCGAGAGTGACGACGGCATTGAGCTCACCATTGAAGCGCTCGATGCGGTCGAGATAGCCGCGCAGCACCTCCACCGGCGACAGCGCGCGGCGCTGAATGAGGGCGACGAGTTCAATGAGTGGCAGATGCGGGGCAAACGACATACGGACTCCGTGCGGATCAGGGCAGCCAGCCGGCGACGCGCTGGGCAACCGCCAGCACCGGCATGTTGGTGTTGGCGCGCGGGATGACGGGAATCAAGGACGCGTCCGCTACCCAGGCGTTGTCGAGCCCGTGCACGCGGCCGCGCGCATCGGCCACCGCGCCGCGGTCGCCGGCGGGCCCCATGCGGCAGGTGCCAACCGGATGGTAGTAGTGCTGGCAGAACCGGCGGATCAGCGGCGCCGCCGCCGTCCGCTCGACGCAGGCGGGCCCGGGCAGCAGCTCGTCCCCGAGCAGCGCGGCGAGCGAAGGCTGCCGCGCCAGGGCGCGCCCGAGTTCGAGGCCGTCGAGCAGCACGGCGAGGTCCTCGTCGTCGGGGTCGGTTAGATACCCGTGGTCAATGCGTGGCGCGGCGGTCGGATCCGTGCTCCGCAGGTGCAGGGCGCCGCGCGAGCGCGGCGTCATGCAGGCGATCGGGAACAGCCACCGCCAGCCGTCGCCCTCCGGCGTCGGCCCGCCAGTGGGAAAGAGGTGCAGGTCGAAGCCCGCCCGGCAGCGCGGCGAGCGCGCCTTGGCGATCGTCTGCTCCTCCGGCATCCAGCGCCGCGCGGCAAAGGCGCGCATGCGTTGCTCGAGCTGCGGGGTGCCGGCAAAGATCAACCCGACGACGGGATGATCGTGCAGATTGCGGCCGACGCCCGGCAGGGCGAGCACGGTCGGCACGCGCAGCCGGCGCAGCGCGGTCGGATCGCCGACGCCGGAGCGCAGCAGAATCGACGGCGTCCCGTAGGCGCCGCCACAGAGCACGACGCGACCGCAGCGCACCGCGCGCGGCGCGCCGTCGCGCAGCACGGCGATGCCGTCGACGCGGCCGCCGCGGATCAACAGGCGGTCGACCAGCACCTCGCCGCAGATGCTCAGTCCCGTCCGAGCGCGCACCGGATCGAGGTAGGCGAAGGCGGCGTTCCAGCGGATGCCGTCGAGGATGTTCACCGGATTGAGTCCGATCCCGACATCCTGGTCGAGATCGTTGAGGTCGGTCACCACCGGCAGACCGGCGCCGGGCGCCGCTTGCAGACAGGCGAGTTGAAACGGCGTCACCTCGGCCGTCGCGTAGCGCCGCACGCGCAGACGCCGTGCGCCAGCCTCGAACAACGGCAGGATCTCGTCGGTCGTCCAGCCCGGATTCCCCAGCGCCGCCCACCCGTCGTAGTCGCGCCGGCTGCCCCAGATCTCCGCACACCCGTTGTGCGACGAGCAGCCGCCGAGAACCCGGGCGCGCTCGAACGGGAGGCGGCGGTGCGGCCAGGTGTCGGCACTGTCGTATCCCCAGTCGTGTGAGATCGGCAGCGCCCGCGCGTCGAGCAGCTCGGAGGGCCAGGCGCCGCCCGCACGCGGTCCGTAGTCGGGCCCTGCCTCGAGCAGCAGCACCGACTGGTCGCCCCGCTCCGCCAGCAGGCCGGCGACAGCGGCGCCGGCGGTGCCGCCGCCGACGACGACCGTGTCGGCGTGGGCCGGAAGCGCGCGGCTGGTCACGTGCGCGGGAGCCTCGGCATCGGCGGCCTTCTAGCCGGCGCCGCCGCCGCCGTCCACGCGGCGCAACCGCCCTCGCTCGCGGCGGGGACTCCGGCTCTTGCCGGCGCTACGCCACGCGACGCGGCGAAGCACTCAGTTGCGGCGGCTCCTCGGCCAGCTTCCACAGACTTCGCTCGTGCTCGACCAACGCGGCGGCGATGTTGCGCATCTCTGTGCCAGCCTCCGCCGACGTCACATTCTGGGCCAGTTGCTCGAGTCGCTTGGCGGTCTCCTGGAGCTTGAACGCCGCCATCCTGATCAGTTCTCGGTCCTGCATCCCGCATCCACCTCTGCCCTGGGGTGCGCAGGACGAAGGCAAGTGCCGTGCCGCAGGCCGGGAGCGTGCGGCGGCGGGCCCGGCCTCGAGGCATTGTGCAGCGATCCGTCGGACAGCCCCTCCGACTGTGCGGTCAGGCTTACAGGCAGTCGGGGTCGATGCGGTCGACGCTGCCATCGCCATCGCGGTCGATGGCTACCGATCCGTCGCCGGGGAAGCGCAACTCCGTCGTGCCGCCACCGTGCACGATGCGCAGCACGCCAGCCGTGAAACACGAGGCACCGAGTGGAAACCCCAGCGTCTCGGCCGTCGAGAGGACGAGAATGCCGCCCTGCGCGGGTACGTCGGCCGTGCCGCCGACAGTCAGCGTGCGCGCCTGCTGGTCGATGGTCAGAAGCAGGTCGAGCGTGGCCGCGACGGTCCCCGTCGCCAGGCCCGCACCCACCTCGACCGGTCCGCCGACGTCGGTCTCCAGCGATGTCGGATCGCACGAACCAACGAAATCGAAGAATCTGACCGCGACCGCGGTGTCGGCCAGACCCAGCGTCAGATCGCGCCCGTCGGCCAGGGTGTAGTCGATGTTCCCACGGGCGATCACGCCACCGCCCTTGATGGCGCAAGGCGGATCCCCGAAGAGCAGCGGCCCGAGCGCGGCATTGATGCCGATGTCGGCGCGCACCGCGGCGTTGCCGTCAGAGGCCTCGGCGACGAAGCGCCAGTCGAAATCGACGCGCAGGGTCTCGATCTCGATCACGTCAGGACACTGCCCGTCGGCGATCGCCGTGACCGTGCCATCGTACCGATGTGGCCCCTCGACCGTCTGCACCCGGCACGCGTCGGCGTCCACCGGAATGCGCAGCGTGCCGCTCCCCGACTCCTCACAACTGCTCGCCAGTGTACGGCCCTGTTCGCAGGCCTCCGAACCACCGAGGCCGGCGATGGCGACCGACAGCCCGTCCGCCAGGCTCGGCAGCTGCGCCGCAGCCCGCAGCAGCGCCAACACCGCCGCCGGAATGGCATCCGCGTCCGCCGGGCAGCCGGTCAGCGCCGCGTTGACGGCGGCGATGAGTTCGTCGATGCGGATCATGCCGTCGCCGTTCGCATCACCGGCCAGACACGCCGGCACGGCGGTGGCGCCCAGCGCGACGTTGACGTCGACGATCAGCTCGCTGATCGAGACCGTCGCGTCGCCGTTGCAATCGCCCGGGCAGGCGAGGCTCGGAGATGCGGTCAGCATCACAAGCAGCATGCCGGCCAGCCATCCTCGCATCATCTTCTCCTCCGCGGATCGGCGCGCCGCCGCCGCCCCCGCCAGTACGCGGCGAACAGGATCACCAGACCGAGCCCCGGCGTCGCGCCCCGCGACGGCGGCCCGACCGCGCAGCCGTCGTCGTCGGCCCCCGGCCCCACGGCAGGCGTCGGCGGCGGCGCCGACGCGGCACAGGCGTCGCCGACGCCGTCGGCATCCGCGTCCGCCTGATCGATGTTGGCCACCGCGGCACAATTGTCGAACGGATCGGCGAGGCCGTCGTGATCGGCATCCGCGGCGGCGCCGACGAGCAGGTCCGCGGCACACTGTGCCGCCGGCGGGCAGTCGGCAACGGCGCGGCAGGCGCCGTGCGTGCGCATGCAGCGGTCGGCGACGCAGGACGCCCCCGCCGCGCACCCGACGGCACAGGGTCCGAGGGACTCGACGCAAACGCCGGAAGCCAGCACCACCTCCGCGCCCGCGGCGGCGGCGTAGAACGGATCGGCGGCGCGTCGTTGCGGCGCCGCCGCCTCGCGACAGGCACCGCCAGGCGGGCAGTCGCGGTCGATCGTACAGGCCCCCGCGCGTTCGTGGCAGACGCCCACCCCGGGGGCGTTCGCGACGCAGGACTGGCCCGCCGGGCAGGCCGCTTCGCGGCCGGGATTGCACGGCGTTCCGCGGTCGACGTCGCACACCCCGGGCGGCGCATAGCAGGCGGCGTCGCCGCCACAGTCCGCGGCAACCGCGCAGGCGCGGCCGCTGTCCGAGCAGACGCCGGTGCGCACCGCCGCCACCACCTGGCGCGACGCCGCGCCGCCGTTCGCGGCGACGCGTGACACCGCCGCGCGCAACGCCGGCGCGCCCGGCGCCGGCGCTGCGCGCACGTTGAAGGTCTGCAGCACCAGCTCGTCCTGATCGCCGTTGCCGGTCAGGTCGGCGCCCTGCTCGCGCTCGAACGTGAGAAACTTCACAGTGTCGGGGAAGACGCGGTACGGCGTGCGCGGATCGCAGGCGCTGAAGCGGCAGGGCGTTGCCGCCTGTCCGGTCGACAGCAGCCGGCGGAAATCGAGGTCGTACACCTGCAACACCGCGTCGTCGCGGTCGTCGTCGCCGTTCAGCGAGCCGGCGCCCTGCGCCGCCTCGGCTGTGCGGAAGGCGAGTAGGCGGTCGCCGAGCACGAGTTCCTCCGCGGCCTGGCCGGTGTTGACCAGCGCGCCGTCGGCGGCGAACCATACCTGCACGACATCGTCCTCCGCGTCACCGTCGCGGTTCAGATCGCCTGCCCCGTCCTCGTGCGCGAGGAAGGCGACGACGCCGCCGCGGCCGGCCAGCGCCGTTGCCGCGAAGCCGAGGTTGATCCAGTCCTCTGGAGCGGCGCGCGGCGCGACATACACCACCGCGTCGGCGAGATCACCGTCGCCATTGAGATCGCGGCCGGCGCCGGCCTCCGAGGCACGGGCGGCGACCGCCGCCGGCAGAAGGACGACTTCGTCGGCCGCCAGGCCGAGCGATCGCACCGCGGCGCCGAGGCAGGCGAGCTGCACGACACGGTCGTCGACGTCGCCGTCGCCGTTCAGATCGACGCCAGCCGCGCGCTCGGGAGTCAACAGCGCCGCGCAGCGGCCGTCGATCGAGGCCATCTCCGCCGCCGCGACGACCTGCGGCATCGGCGGCGCGGCGGCGGTGTCGAGAGCCAGGAGCACGGCATCGTCGACATCGCCGTCGCCGGTGAGATCGCTCGCGATCGCGTCCACGTCGGGCGCCGCGACGAAGACGTCGCTGACGCCGTTGCCGTCATCGGCCACCAGGTTTCCGGCCGCGCTCTCGAAGGCCAGCGTGACACCGTCGGCGGCCAGTGAGGGGAAGCCGGAACGCCCGTCGCCGTCGCCGCCGTCAGCCGCACGGCTGACTTTGCGGGTGAAGCCGGTGCGGCGGTCGTGCAGGAACACATCGCCGCAGTTGTCATCCGCCACACCATCGAAGTCGTTGTCGCAGGCCGTGTTCGCATCGCCCGGGCCAAGCGAGCCGGCGGTGCTGCCGAAGGCGACGAAGCGCCCGTCCGGCGACAGCGCCACGGCGCGGTCGAACGAGGTCCCGTCGCCCGGCGTGCCGTCGGAGGCGACGCTGACTCGTTCAGTGCTGCGCGACTGCCGGTCGTGCACGAAGACGTCCATCACGTCGTTGCTGTCGCCGGCGACGAGATTGTCCGCGGCGCTGAGGAAGGCCACCTGGCGCCCATCGGCAGAAAGGGCCGGCGTCTGGGCGTTGGCGTTGCCCTGCTCACCGGCGGTCGAGAGGCTGATCAGCGAGGTGAACCGCGTCGTGAAGTCGCGCACGATGATGTCGGCGCAGCTCTGCCCGGAGGTGGTCGGGTTGAGACACAGATAGTTGGCATCGGCCAGCGCCAGGTTGGGGTCGAAATCGCCGAACGCCACCGTCCGGCCGTCGGCGGCCAACGCCGGCGCCTGACTGAGCGCCGCAGCGGAGGGCTGGCCGCCGGTATTGTTGACGCTGGTCAGCTCGGTCTCCACCGCCGTGAGGCCCGGTACGGCGTGTTCGAACCGGCCGTCCCCGTCCGCGTCGCGATCGCGGCGCCAGACCCGGTAAGCCTTGGCCTCGGGGCTGATGCCGCCGATACCGAGCAGGTCGGACTCGGACAGGAACGCGACGTAGCGTCCGTCCGGCGTGATCGAGGGGAACAGCGAGCTGCCGGCGCCGAAGTGGACGCCGTCCGGCTTGGTGCTGATGGCGATCGTCGCCGTGCTGCCGGATTGGTCGAAGACGCCGTCGCCGTCGCGGTCGAGGACGAACACCTGCTCGCCGTTGTCCGGCACCGGCGCGACGACGGCGACCCAGCGACCGTCGCCCGACAGCGTCGGTGCGCGCGCCAGCGCGGCGGTGTCGCCGACCGTTAGCCGCGCCGTCGTCGCGGCGATGCGGTCGTGAACGTAGACCGTCGAAACGCCGCTGCCGTCGGGCGTCAGCGTGCTGGCACTGCTCTCGAAAGCCACCGCAGTCGCGTCGGCCGACAGCGACGGCCGCCGCGATGGGCCGTCCCCCTCGCTGCCGTCGCTGGCCAGGCTGACGCGCGTGATACGCTGCGGCGCGCCGTCGGCTTCGCGGGCACGCACCCAGACGACGCCGTCGCGCACGACCACGGCGCGGCCGTCGATGCGCGGGGTCGCGTCGACCGCCAGCGCCAGGTCTCGCGTCAGGTCGACGGCGCCGAGCGGCGTGCTGCGCACGACCCGCAGCAGCGTATCGAACTGATCGCCGTCGCGGTTGCGACCCCCTTCCCCCTGCAGCGGCTCCGCTTCCAGAAAGGCGACGACGTCGTCCTCGGCCGCCACCTCCGGATACGAGAAGGGCGGTTCGCTGACGCGCGTCGCCGCCCGCCCCGCCGCGCTGGCGCGGCCGATCGGCTGCCGCAAGCCGCTGCGCCGGTCACTGAGCAACAGCACCTGGTCGGTGGCGTCCCCGTCGCCGTTCAGATCGCGCCCGTCGAGCGCCTCCGGCACCACCGACACCAACACGCTCGGCGACTCGATAAGCCCTTCGAGCGGCACCGACTCCTCGGCGATGGCGCGGAAGGCGACGCAGCGGCCGCCGCCGCACCCCGCATCGTCGTCACACGGTGCCTGCGTGTCCTGGCAGAGGCCGGCGCCGAAGCGCGACACAGCCGCCGTGCCCGCACCGGCAAGCGCGCGGAAGTCGAACAACGCCGCGCCGCACTCGCCACCCGGACAGTCGTCGTCGGCGCCGCAGACGGCGCCGGCGGCGACGCCGCCGCTGCACCGCGCCGCCCCACAGGCGCCGCCCGGACAGTTGCCGGCGCTGACGCAGGGCCGTCCCGACTCCGCGCCGCCCGCGCACTGGAGGAACGCCGGACTGCGACGCGACAGTCGCAACACCGTCTCGGGCGCGTCGGCGGAGCCGAACAATACCAGCCGATCGGGAAGCCCCGGATAGACCTGCGGCTCGAAGACCGGCGGCAGCAACCCGCCGTTGGGCGCGTAGGCGTGCACGAATTCGTTGCCGGGAACGCGCAGCACGCCGCCGCCGCCGAAAGCGGCGAGCCGCGCACTGATGCGCAGCAGGCGGGCCGGCGGCAGCGCCGATCCCGCCGCCGCATTGAGCGCCCCCGGCGGCAGTACGCCGCGCCAGTCCATCGGCAGCAGCACGTTACCGGCGCCATCGACGGCGAAGCGCAACTCGGTGGCGCGGCCGCTGCACAGCGGCGAGGGATCGACGCAGAGGGCCTGATAGTCGTTGGCGTTCGGCAGGGCGGTGAAACTGGCGAAGGTCTCGTGCGGGGTCTCGCCGCAGCTGCCGTCGACGGCAAACGACTCGTCGATGCAGGCGACCAGGCCTGACGGTCGTGCGGCGCACCCGCCGCGGCCGACGCCACAGGGCAGCGGCTCGCCGACCCGGGTGACGGCCAGCACGGTCGGACCGGCGAGCGGGCGGTCGTTGTCGATGCCGTCCGCGACGAGGTCGGTGTCGGGGAAGCGGAACAGCAGGCGCCGCTGGCCGTCGCGCTCAACCACCGTCACGTCGTCCGGGCGAGCCGCCAGACAGACCATTCGTCCGACGCCGGGTTCCGCCGCGCAGGCGTCGGTTGCCGCGGCCAACGCCGGGCAGTCGGGCGCCACGACGACCAGCGTCGCCTCGGACCCGGTCGGCCGGAAGGCAATCGTCACCACTTGCGCGGCCGGCGCCAGGGGCGCCGCGAACCCCGGCGACGCTGCGTCGCACGTCGGGCTGAGCCGCAACTCGACGAAATCACCCGGCCGGGCGTAGGGGCGATCGACGCTGCCGAGAGCGCCACGAAACGCGTGGCCGTGCCCGGAATCTGGTTGCAACTCGCGAGCACGGGCCGCGACGCTGGCAGGACCGTTGCCGCCGCGACCGCGCAAGTCAGCGCGAGGGAAGAGAGGAGCCGGAACACAGAGCGACCAAGGCGCACCTATGCCATACCCCTCAGGTCTCCGGCCTCTTAGGGAAAACCCTTAGTGAACAGCGTGAGACTCCACCGGCAGGAACTCGCACGGCAACCCAGCGAAGCGCCCATGCATTTCAGCGAATGCCGTACTTCTGCAGCTTGTCGATCAGGGCTCGGCGCGAGATGCCGATCTCGACCGCGGTGCGGCTCTGGTTGCCGCCGCAGCGCTCGAGAGCCTCGCGCACGTAGGTGACCTCGAAGCGTTCGACGGCGGCACGCAGGCCGGACTCGACCGCGGAGGTCGAGTCCGGCCGCAGGGCGGCGAACCGCTCCGACAGCAGGTCGGGGGTAAGGTAGGTGTCGGGCTCGGCCAAGGTGACGGCGCGCTCGACCTCATTCTCCAACTCGCGCACGTTGCCGGGCCAATCGTAGGCCGCCAGCCAGGCCAGGGCCTCGGCGGTGAAGCCGCGCACGCTGCGGCCGGTCCGCGCCGCCAGCCGGTCGAGGATGTGCTGGATGAGAATCGGCAGGTCATCGCGGCGATCGCGCAACGGCGGCATGTGGATGGTAAACACGCTGAGGCGGAAGAAGAGGTCCTTGCGAAAGCGCCCCTCCGCGACGTCGCGCTCGAGGTCGTGGTGGGTGGCGGCGAGGATGCGGACATCGACAGGAATGGCGCGGCCGTCGCCGACGCGGCGGATCTCGCCCTGGTCGAGAACGCGCAGCAGGCGCGTCTGCAGATCAGGCGGGCAATCGCCGATCTCGTCGAGAAACAACGTGCCCCCGTCGGCCAACTCGAAGAGCCCGGCGCGGTCCTCGGTCGCGCCAGTGAAGGCGCCCCGTTTGTGGCCGAACAACTCGCTGGTCAACAGGTCGGGGGCGATGGCGCCGCAGTTCTCGCTGACGAACGGCCGCTCGGCACGCGCCCCGTTATAGTGAATGGCGCGCGCCACCAGTTCCTTGCCGGTGCCGGTCTCGCCGGTGATCAACACGGTGGTGTCGGTAGCTACCACTCGCTCGACCAGGCCGAGCATGCGGGTCAGGGGCGGGCTGGCGCCGACCAGCTCCTCGAAGCGATGGCGCCCGCGCGCCTCGCGGCGTAACTGCGCATTCTCGACCCGCAGGCGCGCGTTGGCGGCCTCCAACTCGGCCTGCGGGCGCAGGTTGTCGGTCGACAGCCGCCACACGTCGAGCCCCTGGCGCACCGTGGCGAGCAGCTCTTCACGGTTCCACGGCTTGGTGAGATAGCGGTAAACGCGGCCGGCGTTGATCGCCTGGATGAGCGACTCGATGTCGGTGTACCCGGTGAGGATGATGCGGATGAGCTGCGGATAGGGCTCGATGGTCCGCTGGATCAACTCGGTGCCGGACATGCCCGGCATGCGCTGGTCGATAATGGTGAGGGCGATGTCGGGATGCGCCGCCAACAGCGCCAGCGCCGCCGGGCCGTCGGTGGCCGTGTGCACCGTCCAGTCCATGCCGAGCGTGATGCGCAGCAGGTTGACGCTCGCCGGCTCATCATCGACGACCAGGATCGCGGGCGCATCCGGCATGGGCATCAAAGAGGCGGTGGGAGCGAGAATGTCAACGCGCGTCGGGCGCGCGCCTCACGCCACCAGCCGGACGATGAACTCGGCGCCGCCCTCGCGCGGCGACAGCAGCAGCGTGCCGCCCTGCCGCGCCAGCGCCTCGCGGGCGATCGACAACCCGAGGCCGACGCCGGTCGCCTTGCTGCTGACGAAGGGCTCGAAGATCTCGTCGCGGCGCGACGCCGCCACGCCCGAGCCGTTGTCGCGCACGCGCACCTCGATCGCGACCGGATCCGCGAGGTGGCGCGCCTCGACATGCACCGCTGGCGCGGGCACCCCGCGCACGGCTTCGAAGGCGTTGGCGAGGAGGTTGGCGAAGGCCTGGCCGAGCGCCTGCGCGTCGGCGCTGAGCGGCGGCAGCGGCGCCAGCGCCCACTGCACCGTCGGGGCGCCCGGATGCGCCTCCGCCGCCATGCGCGCCGCGCCGTGCAGCACCGCGGCGAGGTCGACCGGCGCCAGCTCGCCCGCGGCCGGCCGGCGCGCGTAGGCGCGCAGCTGCTCGACGACGTAGCCGACCCGCTGCACGCCCTCGTCGCAGATCGCCAGCAACGTGCGGGCATGGTCGAGCGCGTACTGCACACGGCCGGCGGCGTAGGCGCCAGCCAGTTCGGGGTGACGGTCGAGATACGGCCGCGTCGCCTCGACGAAGCGCAGCAGGACGTCGAACTGCTGGTCGAGATTTCCGAGGCTGCCGGCGATCAGGCTCACCGGTGCATTGAGCTCGTGCGCCACTCGCGCCACCTGGCCGCCGAGGGCGCCGAGCCGCTCGGCGTGGGGGGCGGCGGGACCGAGGCGCGGATGCAGGGCTGGATGAGTCATGGTTACGGTTCCTCATGTGCCTGCAGAAGGCGGGCCACGCCGGTTGGTGAGGCTGGATCCCGCGCCCGCCGGCACCGCTGTATGGCAGGCCGCACAGGGCCGCGCGGCACTGCGCGGGAATCCGCACAGGGGGCGGCGGCCGGCGATCGAGGGACGCGGCTCCCGCCGTACATCCACGCGTGTCATTCGCCTGCCGCCGTGCTAGCGGCGCAACCGACGGTCCAGACAACGTGCAGGCGAGCCCGGCGCTGGCGGCGAGCAAGGCCGCGGTCGATGTTTCCCGACGGCGACGCCTCGCCGTCGCGTTGCGCGTGTACCGCTGGCCCCTGGCGGTCGCCGCACTCGCCCTGCCGCTGGCGGTCGCGGCGGTGATCGCCAGCCTGCAGTGGTTCGCGGCGCCGTTCCCCGGCTTCTTTCGTCATGCCCAATGGCGTCGTGCCGACCGTGCGCGGCTTCGACTGGCCACCGCATCCGGCGCAGTTCTTCCACGCCCAGGTGGTGGCGATCGACGGCGTACCGGTGCACGGCAGCGCGGCGATCTATGCCGCCGTCGCGGCGCGGCCGTTGGGCACGCCGATCACCTACACGCTGCGTCGCGACGGCGTCAGCCGCAACGAAACCATCGCCTCGATGCGCTTCCGTCTCGTCGACTACCTGTCCACCTGCGGGGTGCTGCTCCTGTTCGGGTGCGCCTGGCTCGCCTTTGCCCTGGTAGTCGGATTCCTCCAGCCGCACACGCGCCAGGCGCACGTCTACCTGCTGCAGGGCCTGATCGCCGGGCTCTACCCGATCACAGGCATCTTCCTGCACCGCCCCGACCATCCCGCGCTGGCAACGCTCTTCTTCGTGCTCGAGTGCCTCTTCCCCGCCACCTGGATCCACCTCGCGCTGGTCTTCCCCATCGCGCGCCGCCTGCGCGGGGCGCGTCGCCTGCTCATCGTCGCTCCGTATGCCGTCAGCCTGGCCCTGGCGGCGGTGGTGCTGACCGGCATGGCGCGGCAGCCGCCCGACCTGGCGCCACTGCACGCCGCCTACGCATATGCGGCGATCGGCGTGCTGATATTCCTCGCCGGCCTGGTCGATGCCTACCGCCGCGCCGGCGACCTGCGCCACCGCCTGCGCGCCAAGGCGGTGCTGCCCGGCGCCATCCTCGCCGGGACGGCGGCGCTGTTCGCCTTCGCCGACAGCGCCACCAGCGGGCGCAGCCTGCCGGTGCAGTTCGGCCTGCTGCTGACACCGGCCTTCTCCGCCTCGGTCGCCTACGCCATCGCCAAGCACGACCTGTTCGACATCGACCGCGTCATCCGCCTCAGCTTCACCTACGCCGTGCTGAGCGTCGTCGTCACCGGCTTCTACGCCGCCCTGCTCGGCGCCTTCGCCCGCATTGCGCCAGCCGGCACCGACCGCCAGCGCGCCGTGCTCGGCGTCGCCTACGTCGTCGCCCTCGCCTTCGCCCTCGACCCGCTGCGCCGCCTCGTCCAACGGGGCGTCGACCGCGCCTTCGGCCGCGAGGCGGTCGACTACCGGGCGACGCTGCTCGATGTCAGCAAGGTACTGACGACGGTGCTCGACCTGAACGCCGTGGCGGCGCAGGTGACGCGCGTGCTCACCGACGCCATGCCGCTGCAGTCCGTGGCCATCTGCCTGAACCCGGAGGGCGACGCGGCGCCGCAGCTGTGGCAGCGCCGTGCCGGCGCGGCGCTGCAGCGCGGCGCCGCCGACCCGGCGTTCGCGGCGCTCGCCGTGGCGCTGGCGCAACCCGGGGCGCCGATCGACCCGGCGGCGGCGCTGAGCGACATCGACGACGCGACGGCGCGCGCCGCCCTGCAGCGCCGCCTGCCCGAGCTCGGCGCGGCGCTCGTGCTGCCGCTGCGGGCGCAGGGCCGGCCGATCGGCGTGCTGGCGCTCGGTCCGAAACGCTCCGGTCGCGGCTTTACCGCCGACGATCTGGCGCTGCTGCGCACCCTCGCCAACCAACTCGCCATCGCGCTGCAGAACGCGCGCTCCTATGACGCGTTGAGCGGGCTGACGCAGACGCTCGACGCCGAGGTGCGGCGGCAGACCAGCGCGCTGCGCGCCTCGAACACGGAACTCGCGCGCGCCATGGACGAACTCAAGCAGGCACAGGCCCAGCTCGTGCAATCCGAGAAGATGGCCTCGCTCGGCCAGCTCGTCGCCGGCGTCGCGCACGAGCTCAACAACCCGGCCAGCTTCGTCCACGGCGGCCTCGCCAATCTCAGCGAGTACCTGCATCGCTTCATGGAGCTGCTGCGGGTCTACGAGGCGGTGCCGATCGCCGATCGCGACGCCGCCGCCGCCGTCGACGCCGCCCGCCAGCGCGCCCGCCTCGAATACCTGCTGCGCGAAACGCCGGAACTGCTGCGCATCTGCGGCGAGGGCTCGGAGCGCATCAAGCAGATTGTCGACGACCTGCGCGTCTTCGCCCGCGCCGACCAGGGCGAGCGCGCCGCGACCGACCTCGCCGCCGACCTCGACGGCACGCTGCGCCTGCTCGGCGCGCGCCTGACCGCGGGCGGCGTCGCGGTGGTGCGCCGCTACGCCGGTCCGCTGGTCGTCGAAGCGCACGCCGGGCAACTGAACCAGGTGTGGATGAACCTGCTCGGCAACGCCCTCGACGCGCTCGAGGGGACCACCCACCCGACGCTGACCGTTGCCCTGGCGCGCGCCGAGGACGGCGGCGCCACGGTGACCACCGCCGACACCGGCACCGGCATCCCCGCCGACACCCTGCCGCGCCTCTTCGAGCCCTTCTTCACCACCAAGGCAATCGGCCGCGGCACCGGCCTGGGCCTCAGCATCGCCTACGGCGCGGTGAAGGCGCACGGCGGCACGATCGCCGTCGACAGCGCCCCGGGTCGGGGCACGACGGTCACCGTCCATCTGCCCGCGACCGGCTGACCGCCGCCGCCGTGGGCGGGCGTGCCGCTGCAGGTCCACCGCTACCGCGCGCCGCGGCGAGCGGCTAGAACGACGCGCATGAGCGAACGACTCGGACCGGAACGGCCCGGCGGCCAGGGCCTCGACAGCGCCCAGGAGGAATCCGGCAACCGCGCCATTCTGGCCCTGCTGACCGATGCGGCGGTGGCCGACCACGTCGACCTGGTGATCACCCACCGCGACGACGCCTACGAGGTCTGGGCGCGGCGCGGCATGGTGCGCTTCGAGCGCCGCCTCGGCCCGACCGGGCTGATCTTTCCCATCGTCGAGCAGCTGGGCGAGAATCCGATCGCCGACCAGCGCCACGACGCCGTCGCCACCTGTGCCGACGAGTTGCGCGCCGCGGCCGCCTCCGGCCATCCGACGGACGATGCCAATCAGGCCTTCATCGAACCGGCGCAGCTCAGCTACCCCTACGCCTGTGAACGCATCGCGCAGCTCTTCGACAGTCCCTTCGCCCCCGACCTGGTGCTGAGCCCAAAGTGCTACGCCTTCGGCCTGCAGCCCGGCCAGCACGGCGCCCTCGACGTCGTGCAGTCGCGCGCCCCCCTGGCCTTCGCCGGCCCCGGCATCCGCCCCGGCCTGTACGACAGCGCCCCGCGCCACGTCGACGTCGCGCCGACCGTGTGCCGCCTCATGGGCTTCCCCACCATCGACGGCAAGGACGCCAGCGGCCGCCGCGCCAGCCAGCGCGGCGTCGCGCCCGACGTCTACCTCGAGCGCCAGGACGGCCGCGTCCTGTCCGAGATCGTGCTCGGCGAGATCCCGGATGACGGCGCCGCGCCGCCGGCGCGCACCTACGTGGTGATCTTCGACGGTCTGAGCAACAGCGAACTGCAGTGGCTCATCGACCACGACGATCCCGGCATCGCCAACCTGCGCCGCCTGCTCGACCGCAGCGCCCGCTTTCGCTTCGGCTCGACGGTCAACTTTCCGAGCATCACCTGGCCGAGCCACAGCGCCCTCTTCACCGGCGCCTGGTGCGGCCACCACGACATCGTCAATCCGACCTACTACCAGCGCGAGACGCGCCAGGCGCTGGCGCCGCAGGGCCAGGCGATGATGACCGAGCGCTTCCTCGGCGCCGACGTCGAGACGCTCTACGAGGCGTTCCGCCGCGTCCTCGGACCCAGCGCGCGCACGGCCAGCATCCACGAGCCGCAGGGGCGCGGCGCCGACCACGCGCCGCTCGAGGGCCGCACCCTCGGCGCGCGCGACCGCCTCAAGGCCCTGGGCGCCGAACTGCGCACCGGCATTGGCCCGCGCTGGCTCGCCGACGGCCACGAGAGCCTGCAGCGCGAGGCGGTCATCGACGCGCGCGGCGTGGCGCAGGTGCTGGTGCTGTTCGACGACCCGACGCACGCGCCGCCGGTGCTTACGGCGCACGAGTTCACCCTCACCGACGGCGCCGGCCACGAGTACGGCCCGCACGGCGAGGGGCTACGCGAAGCGGTGGCCGAGACCGACCGCCGCCTCGGCATCGTCCTCGACATGCTGGCCGCGCAGGGGCTGCTCGACTCGACGCTGTTTGTCTTCACCAGCGACCACGGCATGGCCGCCCAACACGTCGCCCTCGGCGCCAATCCGGCCCGCCACCCCGAGCGCATCGGCCTACAGGGCATCACCGGCGAGCCGATGATCTGGCTGCGCGACCTCGACGTCGCCGTCGAGCCGGCCCCGGACGGCCGCACGGCGCGCGTCATCGTCCGCGACAACGACGCCGACACCAGCGGCGAGAAGCCGCCCATCGCCGGCGCCGCGGTGCGCGTCCTGACCGCGCAGGACCAGACGCTCGCGGCCCTGACCACCAACGCCGCCGGTCTCGCCGGCTTCGCCACCCCCGCCGACGTACCACCGCGCGACATCGTGCTGTCGGTCCACCACCCCGATTTCAATCCCCGCCACCTGCGCCTCGACGGCCGCAACCTCGCCATCGACCTGCGCCGGGCCCTTTACGGACCGACGCCCTGATCCGCTCCGCCGCGATGCGGCGGCGACGGATGCGAGACACCAGAACTCGCCGCTACTGCACCGCCGCGGGACCCGTCGACCAATGAGCATACGCATCCAGATCGCCGGCGTCTCGTCGCTCGAGGAGGCGCTCGCCGCCGCGGACCTCGGCGTCGCGGCGCTCGGCTTCACGCTGCGCCTGCCGACCGGCGTGCATGACGATCTGACCGAGGCCAAGGCGCGCGGCATCATCGCGGCGCTGCCGCCGTTCGTCGCGGCGGTGGCGATCACCTATGTGGCGACGGCGCGCGAGGCGGTCGAGTTGTGCCGCTACCTGGGCGTCTCGACGCTGCAATTGCACGGCCCGTTCCCGACACAGGAGATCCCGCTGCTGCGCGCCGGCCTGCCGCACCTGAAGATCATCCGCGCCGTGCACGTCACCGGCCGCGAGGCGCTGGCGCAGGCGCGCGCCCTCGAACGTCACGCCGACGCGCTGATCCTCGACACCTTCGACCCGGCCACCGGTCGCCACGGCGCGACCGGCCTGACGCACGACTGGGCGCTCAGCCGTGCGATCGTCGAGCAGGTGCGCACGCCGGTACTCCTCGCCGGCGGGCTGACCGCGGACAACGTCGGCGCGGCGATCGCGACCGTGCGGCCGTGGGGCGTCGACGTGCACACCGGCATCGAGACGCCCGACGGCGCGCGCAACCTGCCGCGCCTGCGCGCCTTCGTCGCCGCCGTCCGCGCCGCGCCGCGCGGCGCCTGACCGCGCCGCGCGTTGGCCAACCGCGACGGGCCGGGATAGGGAGCCGAGCCTATGCGCTCCGACTCCGCGGCGCCGCATTCGAGGCTGCTCTGCCTCGTCCTGGCCCTCGCCTGCAGCGGCTGCTTCGGCGCCCCGGTGGCGATCAAACGCCTGTCACCGCGCGATGCCTCGCGGGCCCAGGCCGCGAGCATCCTGACCACGGACGAGCTGAGTCGAGAGACCGAAGTCGTCCTGCGCCGACACAATCTGCAGGCGCTGTACGCCGCGGACCCACGCGCCGCCATTCAGCGCCTGCATGTGCAAGTGGCCGACGACAGCGACGACAATGCCGGGCTGATCGCCCTGGCGGAGATGTCGCTCAAGGTGGGGGAGGACGAGGAGGCCCGGGACTACGCCCTGGCAGCCGCCGTATACGCCTACGCCTATCTCTTTCCCAACGAGGCGGCGCCACCGTGGGCGAAATCGATGGACCCGGACGTCCCCCTGGCCGCGGACCTGTACCGCCGTGCCCTGGTGGCGGCGTTTCGCAGCGACGACGGCCGGCGGGTCGTGTTCCGCGCTGGTGCGTATCCGCTTCCGTTCGGTTCGCTCGCCGTGCGCTTCGACGAGCAGCATCTGCTCTGGGGCGACCTGCGGCTCGTCGATCTCGAGCCCGCCGCGGAGATCGAGGTGGTTGGCATGAAGAATCGCTACCGCCAGCCGGGGCTCGGCGCGGCGCTCACCGCCTCGACCGAGCCGGCGGCCGGTGACCCCGGCGACCGCCTGACCGGCAAGGCCCTGCACGTCGCGGTGACCGCGATCCTGCGCCTCGATCAGGCGCGCCAGCAGCTGCGCGGTGACCAGCTGACCGGCCTGCTCGAGATCTATCCAACCAACGACGTGCGCACGGCCGTGGTATCGGGAGTTCCGGTGCCGCTCGAGGCCGAACCGACGGTGGCCCTCGCCTCGTCGGTGGTCCAGTCGCACCTGTGGGACACCGAACTGTCCGCCTTCCTGGGCAACCTCTTGAACGTCCGCGAGCCCTCCCGCCTGGGCGCCATCGAACCCTTCCACCGCGGCCGCATTCCAGTCGTCTTCGTACACGGCACGGCCTCGAGCCCGATGCGCTGGGCCGACATGGTCAACGACTTACAGGCCGACCCGGTGCTCCGCGACCGCTTCCAGTTCTGGTTCTTCACCTACGACAGCGGAAACCCCATCGCCTACTCGTCGATGCTGCTGCGCCAGGCGTTGAGCGAGGCCGTGGCGCGCCTCGATGCGCAGGGGATCGACCCCTGTCTGCAGAACATGGTCGTCATCGGCCACAGCCAGGGCGGTCTGCTGACCAAGATGACCGCCGTAGATACCAGCGACCAGCTGTGGGCCAACGTCAGCAGCAAACCCTTCGACCAGGCCAAACTCTCCGAGGCGAGTCGGACACTGCTCAAGGACGCCCTCTTCGTCGAGCCGCTGCCCTTCGTGAAGCGGGTCATCTTCGTCGCCACGCCGCACGGCGGCAGCTACCTCGCCGGCCCGCAGTTCGTCTCGCGGCTGGCCGCGTGGATGATCTCGATGCCCAAGAACTTGGTCGGCGTCACCGCCGACGTCGTCGGGCTCAGCGACGCCACGTCGGGGTATATGCAACTGCAGCGCATCCCGACGAGCATCGACAACATGTCGCCGGGCAACGGCTTCATCAAGACATTGAGACGGATCCCGGTGGCGCCGGGCATTGCCGCCCACTCGATCGTCGGGGTCGATGGCGGCGGCCCCGTCGCGAGCGGCGGCGACGGCGTGGTCAAGTACGAGAGCGCCCACATCGCCGGGGTCGAGTCCGAGTTCGTCGTCGACAGCCCGCACTCGATGCAGTCCCACCCCGACGTCGTCAACGAGGTCGACCGCATCCTGCGCCTGCACGCCGCCGCCCACCCCGACTGCGCGCCCTGAGGGGCGCGCCGCTCGGTGCGGCACGTCGCCGCCGCTGGTCACCCGCTTGAGCAGGCGGCGCGCCGGCGCCGGACGTCGGCTTGTCCGCCCGCCCGATAACGCCTAGGGACGGACGCTGACGACGGCCGAACCTGACGGAGACGCGATGTACGAACAGATCCTCTATGACGTGACCGATTCCGCCGCGGTGATCACCCTCAACCGCCCCAAGCAGCTCAATGCGTGGACCGACCGCATGGGCGCCGAGGTCAAGCACGCCATGGCGCAGGCGGAGGCCGACCCGCGCGTCGTGGCGATCATCCTCACCGGCGCCGGGCGTGGCTTCTGCGCCGGTGCCGACATGCATCTACTCAAGTCGATCAGCGAGGGCGGCGGCGCCGAGGCGATCCCCACCGAACTGAGCGCCGCCAGTCCCGGCGACGCGGCGATGGGCGAGGCGTTCCGCGGCACCTACACCTACCTGCTGTCGATCCGGAAGCCGATCATCGCCGCCGTCAACGGTCCCGTCGCCGGCATGGCAGTGCCCATCGTCGCCTGCTGCGACCTGCGCTTCGCCGGCAGCGCCGCCTCGTTCACCACGTCGTTCTCGCGCCGCGGGCTGATCGCCGAATGGGGCGCCAGTTGGGTGCTGCCGCGCCTGATCGGCCCGGCGCACGCCCTCGACCTGCTGTACTCGGCGCGCAAGATCGACGCCGCCGAGGCCGAGCGCATGGGCCTGGTCAACCGCGTCGTCCCGGCCGCCGAGCTGCTCGCCGTCTGCCGTCGCTACGTCGAGGACCTCGCGGCCAACTGCTCGCCGACGTCGATGATGATCATGAAGCGGCAGGTGTGGCAGCACCTGAGCGTCGATCTCGGACACGCCGAGCGCGAAGCCGTCGGCCTGATGGTCGAGAGCTTCAAGCGCCCGGATTTCCGCGAGGGCGTCACATCCTACCTCGAGAAGCGCCCGCCGCGTTTTCCCCGCGTGTAGAAGAAAAGGGTCCACACGGACGAACGGAGGAACGGAAAGGCCCTGCTACACTCCGGCCTGCTCCGTTTCTCCGTTCCTCCATGTGAGAGGTTGTTCTGGGCAAGAGGGGCAGCGCATGCAGATCTACATCGACGGCGAGTTTCACACCCGCGAAACGGCGAAGATCTCGGTCTTCGACCACGGCCTGCTGTACGGCGACGGCGTCTTCGAGGGCATCCGGGTATACAACCGGCGCATCTTCCGGCACCGCGCGCACCTCGAACGGCTCTACGCCTCGGCACAGGCCCTGGCGTTGCGCATTCCGCTCGCCATCGACGCCATGCAGGCGGCGGTCGAGGAGACGGTGCGCCGCAGCGAGCGCGACGATGCGTACATCCGCCTGGTCGTCACGCGCGGCGTCGGCGAGCTGGGCATCGACCCGCTGAGCTGCCCGACCGCGAGCGTGATCATCATCGTCGCCGACGTGCGCGTCTACTCGCGCGAGCTGTACGCCGGTGGCATCAAGGTCATGACCTCGGCGACCCGCCAGGTTTCTCACGAGGCGGTCGACCCGCGCATCAAGTCGCTCAACTACCTGAAGAACATCCTCGCCAAGATCGACGCCCAGCAGGCCGGCGCGCACGAAGCGATCATGCTCAACGCCGAGGGCTTCATCGCCGAGTGCACCGCCGACAACCTGTTCCTGGTCAGCGGCGGCCGCCTGGTGACGCCCGCGCCGCAGGACGGCGCCCTCGGCGGCATCACGCGCGGCGCCGTGCTCGAGCTCGCCGCCCTGGCGGGTATCCCGAGCGCCGAAGCCCGCCTGACGCGCTACGACCTGTATACGGCGAGCGAGGCCTTCGTCACCGGCACCGGCGCCGAGCTCATGCCGGTCAGCACCGCCGACGGCCGCCCGATCGCCGCCGGCACGCCCGGCCCGATCACCCGCCGCCTCACCGAGGCCTTCCACGCCCTGGTGCGCAGCGAGGGCGAGGTGCTGTGGTAGGCTGAGCGTCGGGCGCCATGGGGCGCCCGACAGGCGAGATCGTCGGCATGTACTCCGAACGGTTCTTCCGCAGCGGCACGCTGCGCATCCACTTCCGCGACTGGGGTGCCGAGGGCGCGCCGCCGCTGATCATCGTGCATGGCCTGCGCGATCATTCGCACTCGTTCGACGAGCTGGCGCGCGGCCTGCGCGAACGGTTTCACGTCTATGCCATCGACCTGCGCGGGCACGGCGACAGCGAGACGACGCCCTACTACGCGTTCGGCCACTTCGTCCTCGACCTGCACAACTTCATCCGCGCGCTGCGCCTGCCACGGCCGATCCTCATCGGCCACTCGATGGGCGGCGAGGTGGTCGGGCATTACAGCGGCTGCCACCCCGCCGTGCCGGCGCGCGTGGTCATGGTCGAGGGCCTCGGCCCGCCGCCGCTCGACATGGACGGCGAGGTGGACTGGGCCATCGCCGGTCTGACGCGCATCGACCGCGCCCCGGCTGGCCACCCCGGCCTCGCCGACCTCGACGCCGCCTACCGCCGCTTGCGCGAACGCAATCCGCGCCTCGACGAAGCGCAGGCGCGCACGCTGGCGCGGCTCGGTACGCGCGCCATCGAGGATGGCACCCTGGAGTGGAAGTTCGACGCCATGCTCGCGACCATGGCCGTGACCGGTCCGTTCAACCTCGAGTACAACATGGCGTTGTGGCGCCGCATCGTCGTGCCGACGCTCCTCGTGCACGGCGCCGAGTCGGGCGAGTTCTGGCACCAGCGCCCCGACGCCGTGTACCTCGATGCCGACGACCTCGCCCGCCGCCGCGCCTGCTTTCGCGATCACCAGTTCCTGGAAATCCCCGGCGCCGGCCATATGGTCCACTTCGACCGCCCGGCGGAGCTGCTCGCCGCCATCCAGGCGTTCCTCTAGTGTCGTGGATCCGAAATCCCCGCTACAGGTCGGTGAGCCTTCGGCGCGCCTGGCTAGGCACGCCGCCGCAGGAATATCGGGCCATATTCCAAGGCGACGCAACGCCGCCAGGGGGGTCGAGAGCCAGCGAGATGTGGCGGGGATTTCAGATTCACGACACTAGCGGCGGGCGCGGCTCGCGGTCCGCCTGATCAAGGCTAGTACTTGCTGAGGGCCGCAACCCGCTCGCGGTGCCAGGCGACGTCGCCGTAAGCGAGTTCGTTCCACTTGGCGCGCTTGAACCAGAAGTGGAGGTCGTGCTCCCAGGTGAAGCCGATGCCGCCATGCATCTGCACGGCGCGGTTGACAACGCGGCTGTACACGTCGCCGAGGCACGCCTTGGCCATCGACGCGGCCCGCGGCGCCTGGCGCGGCAGCGCATCGGCGGCGTAGCCGGCATACCAGAGCAACGCGCGCGCCGGTTCGATCTCGCTCGCCATCTCGGCGGCCATGTGTTTGATCGCCTGGAACGAGCCGATGGTACGCCCGAACTGCTGCCGCACGCCGCAGTAGGCGACCGCCATGTCGAAGGCGCGCTGGGCGCCGCCGAGGCTGTCGGCGGCAAGCGCCACCGCCGCCCCGTCGAGCACCCGCGCCAGCGTCCTCCAGCCCGCGCCGGGCGCGCCGAGCACGGCGGCGGCTGGCACCTCGACCTGCGTGAATCGCACCTCGGCCAGGCGCCGCGTGACGTCGACCGACGGCAGCGGCAATACCTCGACGCCCGGCGCGTCGCGCGGCACGAGGAACAGGGTGACGCCGTCCTCGCCGCGGCCGCCAGTGCGAAAGGCCGCGATCAGGACGTCGGCGACGTGCGCGTCCAGGACGAACAGCTTCGTACCCGACAGCGTCCATTCCGTGCTGCTCTTGCCTGTGCTGCTCTTGCCGCTACTGCTCTTGCCAGTGCCGCTCTTGCCCGCCCCGCGCTGGCGCGCCCGCGCCACGACGCCGGCGCCGGCGAGCCAGTCGCTCTCCTCGAGCAGGGCCAGCGCCCCGAACGCGTCGCCCGCCGCCAGGCGCGGCAACCAGTGCGTCTTCTGCGCGGCGCTGCCGCCGTGCAGCAGCGCCAGCGTGGCCAGCACCGCGGAGGAGAAGAACGGCCCCGGCACGACGCTCGCGCCGATCGGCTCGCACAGCAGCGCCAGGTCGAGCATGCCCAGCCCGGCGCCGCCGAACTTTTCCGGCACGATCAGCCCGAGCCAGCCGAGCGCCGCCATCTTGCCGTACAGGGCACGCGGCACGCCGTCCTCGCTCGTCGCCACCTCGCGCACCAGGGCCGGCGGACACTCGGCGGCGAGGAACTCGGCGGCACTGCGCTGCAGCAGCTCCTGATCGGGGCTCAGGCCGAAGTCCATGCCCCAACCTTTCGCCTCAGGGGCGACCGCCAGCAACGCCCGATCGGCGTGCGCGCGGCCCGCGCCGCGCCGCTCACTGGTCTGCTCCCTTTGCTTCGCGCGGCATGCCCAGACCACGCTCGCTGATGATGTTCTTCTGGATCTGCGAGGTGCCGCCGCCGATGATCAGCCCGAGGGTGAACATGAACTCGTAGGGCCAGATACCGCGGTCGAGCACACGGCCGGCGGTGCGCGCCAGCATGCCGAAGTCGCCCATCACCTCGAGGGCGAGGGCGGCGATGTCGTGGTTGAGCTCGGTCGAGACCAGCTTGTTCACCGAGGCGCCGATGCCCGGCCGGCGGCCGCGCAGCGCGTCGGTGAGCTGGCGCAGCGAATGGTACTTCATCGCCTCGACGCGGATCTGCAGCGCCGCCAGTTTCTGGCGCACCAGGGAGTCCTCGCTCGCCGGACGGCCGCAGCGCTGGCGCGTCCGCGCCAGGCGCAGGACGCCGTTGAACATCTCCTGCGTACGCGTCGTCGAGCCGAGCATGTTGCGCTCGTGCGCCAGGGTCGCGTTGGCCACCTGCCAGCCCTGGTTGAGTTCGCCGACCAGGTTGCGACGCGGCACGCGCACGTCCTCGAAGAACACCTCGTTGAAGCCCGCGTCGCCGGTCATCTGGACGAGCGGTCGCACGCTGATGCCGGGGGTCTGCATGTCGATCAGCAGGTAGGAGATGCCGCGGTGCTTCGGCGCCGTCGGATCAGTGCGCACCAGGCAGAACATCCAATCGGCGATCTGCGCGTTCGAGGTCCACACCTTCTGGCCGTTGACCAGGAACTCGTCGCCGACCAACTCCGCGCGCGTCTTCAAGGCCGCGAGATCGGACCCGGCGCCGGGCTCCGAGTAGCCCTGACACCAGATCTCCTCGGCGCTCAGGATGCGCGGCAGATGACGAGCGCGCTGCTCGTCGGTGCCGTACTGGATCAGCGTCGGCCCGACCATCAGCACGCCCATGGCGCCGATCTGTTGCGGCGCTCGCGCCGCCACCAGCTCCTGGTTGACGATGGTCTGTTCCATGATGCCGAGGCCCTGGCCGCCGAACTCTCGCGGCCAGCCGATGGCGACGTAGCCGCCGTCGTAGAGGGTCCGCTGCCAGTCCTTCAACCAGCGGACGCGCGACGGGTCGCCGTGCTCCCGGCTCGGCTCACCGACCTCGCGCCGCGGCACATGCGCCTTCAACCAGGCACGCACGCGCAGCCGGAAGGCCTCCTGGGCGGGACTGAGGGAGAGATCCATCGCCGCGGGGGTAGCACCGCTGGAGCAGGATGCGCAACGCTCGGCAGCGGCGGCGGCGCGGCGGTCGCCGTGCCCGCCACGTAGCGAGAGCCAGCGCGACCGGATCTCAGTCGAACGCCAGCGTCGCCGTGCCGGTCACCAGCCGATCGCCGTCGCCGCTCTCGAGGACCAGGTCGCACTCGACGAAAGCGCCGTGGTCGCTGGCGTGCTTCTCGGTCACCACGGCGCTGGCTATCAGCGGCACCCCCGGCCGCACCAGGGCGCGGAAGGTGGCGCTCAGGCGGGACAGCCGCGCCGCTGGCGCCCAGGCCGTCAGCAGGCGGCCGAACAGCGCCAGGCTGAAGTTCCCGGGCGCAATCTGCCCGGGCAGGCCCTCGGCCTGGGCCGCCGCGTCGCTCATGAAGCGACCGCCGGGCATGTTCGCGGCCTCCGCATAGGCCCGCACCTGCTCCGTAGAAAGCGTCAGGCGCAGCGGCGGCAGGTCATCGCCGACCTCGACGACCGCGAAACTGATCATCGGAACATCATCTTCTGGTCGATGACCGCGACGGTCTCGTCGCGTTCGTTGGTGACGGCGGTGCGGAAGACGACGAACGTCATGGCGCCGGTGCGGCCGGTCTTCTCGTAGATGTCGTGCACGGTGCTGACGGCGGTCAGGACGTCGCCGGGGCGGACGGCGACGCCGATCTCGATGTCCTTGCCGGCATCGAAGGCGTGCCGGCCCAGATGCGTCGGCAGGTTCTTCGGCATGAAATGCGAGCCGCGCAGGCTGAAGGAGAAGGTCGGCGGTGCGGTCAGGTCCGGTCCGGGGCGACTCCAGCCGGCGTCGGTCTCGCCGTACGCCGCCGCGTAGGCGAGGATGTCGTCCGCCGTCACCGGCGGAAAGGTGGTGCGGTCGAACTCCTGGCCGACGACGCTGCGGTCGACAGGAACGCTCATGCCGCCCCCCGCGCCGCGCGCACCTGCTCGCGGAAGTCCACCGGCCGGTAGCGACGGCCCTGCAGCGCCGCGACCAGCGCCTCGGTGCTGCGGACATCGTCGTCGAATTCCGTCGCACAGATGCCGATCAGGCTGACGAGATGGGCGTCGCTGCCGCCGAAGGCGCCGTAGCCGTAGGTGTCGATCAGCGCCTGCACGCGTTCGTTCTCGCCGCGCCGGCTGCCGCCGTTGAGCGCCTCGACCGCCACCACGCCCTCCAGCGGCGGCTTGCCGGCGGCGTAGTGCTCGCAGAGACCGATGGTCGGCCGCCCCGGGTGGCACGGGGCCGCGACGCCGCCCATGCGCGCCACCTCGCGCACCACCTCCTGCGCCGTCAGGCGGACGTTGGCGAAGTCGAAGCGCCGCGTCATCTCGTCGGTGACGCCGTAGATCAGGATGTGCCCGTACTCGGTCTCCACCTCGGCGCCGCGCAGGATGAGGATGCCGTAGTGATCCTCGAGCGACCGATAGTCGGCGGCCGGGTTCCACTGGCGGTGCTCGGTCAGCACGATGCCGTCGATCGGCAGCAGGTCGCGCTTGCGCTGCAGCCACTTGAGATAGGTCTCGAGCGGCGCGCGACTGTCCTCGGAGGCGTCGGAGTGGGCGTGCAGGTCGAGAATCATGAACACGTCAGAGCTAGCAGCGTTGTGCGCCAGCCTTCAAGACAGGTCGTTCCCGACAGGTCGTGCCCGAGCGGACGTCCGCGCGACAGCGCGATGGGCGAGGGCCCGACGTGTCCGGTCAGCCCGTCGCCGCCGGCGCGGTGCGGCCGGCGCGCGCCCCCGCCGCCAGGTGCTTGAGCAGCTCCCCCTGGATCAGGCGGCGACCCGGGGCGAGGCGGTGCGACAGGCCGTTGAGCAGCAGCATGGTGCGCAGCACCAGGGCGAAATCGCTGGGGATGCGGCGGATACGCGTCGCCCCGAGCACCGTCGCGAAGTCCGCGCCGCTGTCCGCGTCGCCGACGATGCTCAGCACCAGCGCGCGCAGGTGCTCGGGGCGGATCGCCTCGATGTCGAACGCCAGCGCCGACGCCGCCCGCAGCGCGGCATCGCTGTCGCCAATCAGGGCGGCGACGATCATCTGCGCGACGAGCGCCGCGAAGTCGGCCGGCAGCTCCTTGCAGAGGCCGAAGTCGAGCAGGCCGATGCGGCCATCGGGCAGAACGAGGAGATTGCCGGGGTGCGGATCGCCGTGGAAGAAGCCGATTTCGAAGAGCATCGTGCCGTAAAGACCGCCGATGCGCCGCGCCACCTCGCTCGGCCGGTGCCCCGCCGCCTGCAAGGCGTCCGTCCGTCCGACCTGAATGCCCGCCAGGTATTCCATGACGAGGACGCGGTCGCGGGTATACGCCGCGTAGATGCGCGGCACGCGCACGTCAGTACGGGCGGCGAGCAGGGCGCCGAGCCGCTGGGTCGACCGTGCCTCGCGACGGAAATCGAGCTCCAGCTCGACGAAGCGGGTGATCTCGTTCACCAGGCTGCGCAGGTCGACGCTGCCCTGCATGCGCTGCACCAGCGCCGCCACCTGGCGCAGCATCGCCAGGTCGAGGGGAATGATCCGCCGCGCCTCCGGGTACTGAATCTTGATCACCACCTCGGCGCCGTCGCGCAGGCGGGCGCGGTGCACCTGCGCGAGCGAGGCGGCGCCGAGTGCCTGCGGGTCGACCATCGCGAAGATCGTCGCCAGCGGCGCGCCGAGCGCCGCCTCGACTACCGGCGCCAGCACCGCGAAGGGGCGCGGCGGCACGTCGTCGTGGAAGCGGCTGAGCGCGTCGATGAACGGCTTGGGCAGCAGGTCGGCACGGGCGCCGCCGATCTGCGCCGCCTTGATCAGGCCCCCCTCGAGCGCCAACGCCAAGCGGCAGATCTGCCGCGCCGCCGCGGCGTGGACGCGATCCCAGGCGCTCTGCGGGACCGGGCGTGGGCCGAGCGCGTCGCGCGCCAGCAGCACCCAGTAGCGCGGCAGGATCCAGGCGACGCCCAGCGCGATGCGCAACAGTCGATAGGCGCGCACGCGCTTGAGCATGACCGTCCTCCAATGAATCGCCGCTGCGCTTCCAGATTGGCGACGACGCGACTACATATGACCACCGGGTCGCACAACTTCAACGGGAGGTCCGTCATGGCGCACACCGAGCCCGTGCCGCCGCAAAATGAGCAGGCGTTCGACCTGTTCCTGCCGCTGCGCAGCCGCGGCGGACTGGAGAACCCGTTCGCCATCTACGCCCTGCTGCGCACCGTGCGGCCGGTGATGCGCATGCCGGTGCGCGACTACGACGGACCCGGGGTGTGGTTCCTCACCCGCCATGCCGAGGTGGAGCAAGCGCTGCGCGATCCGCGCTATTCCGTCGACCGCCTCAGCGCCCCCTTCATTCGCGACAACCTCGAGCGCCTGCCCGCCTTCATTCAGCAGGGGGCGCAGATGCTGCGGTCGATGCTGACCATGGACCCGCCCGACCACACGCGCGTGCGCAAACTGGTCAACAAGGCCTTCACGCCGCGGCGCATCGCAGCCCTGCGCGGCCGCGTCGAGGCGATCGTCGATGAGCTGCTGGCACCCGTCACGTCGCACATGGACGTCATCGATGCGCTCGCCGCGCCGTTGCCGGCCATCGTCATCGCCGAGCTGCTCGGCGTGCCGCCGGCGGACCACCGCCAGTTCAAGGCCTGGGCGGCGGACATCGTCGCCGGCATCGGGCAACCGAGCGGCGGCGCCCGCCAGACGGGCGCGACGCCGGCTCTGCGACAGCTGTTCGACTACCTGGGCGAGATCATCGCGGCGCGGCGGCGGGAGCCGCGCGACGACCTGATCAGCGCCATGGTGCAGGCGCAGGAGGCGGACGACGCCCTCAGCGACGCGGAGTTGCTCGCCACCAGCAACCTGCTGCTCATCGCCGGGCACGAGACGACGACCAACCTGATCGGCAACGGCCTGCTCGCCCTGCTGCGCGAACCCGATCAACTCGCGCGCCTGCGCGGTGACCTCGCGTTGCTGCCGACCGCGATCGAAGAGCTGCTGCGCTACGACGGCCCGGTGCAGGCGACCCTCCGCGTCGCCCGCGAGGATCTCGTCCTCGACGGCAACGCCGTCGCGGCCGGCTCGCTGCTGCTGGTCGGCATCGGCGCCGCCAACCATGACCCCGACGTCTTCGCCGAGCCCGAACGGCTCGACGTGACTCGCGATCCGAACCCGCACCTCGCCTTCGGCTTCGGCGCCCATTTCTGCCTCGGCGCCCCGCTGGCGCGCCTCGAGGGCGAGATCGCCCTGCGCGCCCTGCTGACGCGCTTCCCGCGCCTGGCGCTGGCGACCGAGGTGCCGCAGTACCGCCCCAATCCGGTGTTGCGCGGCCTCACCGCGCTCCCGGTCACGTGCTGACGGAGGGCGGCGCCCGGCACGGGATTACGCGGCGACGGGCCGGAACAGCGGCAGCGTCACCGCCGGCGTCACGTCGCTGAACACCACCTCGACCGCCATGCCGATGCGCACCGCCTCCGGCGCGCAGTCGATGATGTTACTGAGCAGCCGGACGCCCTCCGCCAACTCGACGTAGGCCAGGACGTACGGCAGCGCCTCGCGGAAGCCCGGCGCCTGATTCTGGTGCGTGACGGTGAACGAGTAGACCGTGCCGCGCCCGCTGCAGCGTAGCCATTCGACCGCGTCGGACAGGCAGGTGGGACAGAGCGCGCGTGGATAGTGACGCAGCGCGCCGCAAGCGCTGCAGCGCTGCACCATCAGCTCGCGCCGCCGGCACGCCTCCCAGAAGCCCTTCGACTCCTCGTCCAGCCGCGGCAGCGGCTTGGCGTACTTCGTATCAGTCATGCCCGAGCACCAGGGTGACGCCGCTGTGGCGCAGGCCGAGCATGCCGCCCGTACCGTGGCAGAGCGCCACGGCGCAGTCGGCGACCTGGCGCGCACCGCCCTCGCCGCGCAGCTGGCGCGCCGCCTCGATGACCAGGAAGATGCCGCGCATGCCGGGGTGGTTGGAGGACAGGCCGCCGCCGTCGGTATTGATCGGCAGCGCGCCGCCGAGGCCGATCCGGCCCCCCTGCACGAAGGCGCCGCCCTCGCCCTTGGCACAGAAGCCGAGGTTCTCGAGCGTCATCAGCACGGTGATGGTGAACGAGTCGTAGAGCATGCACAGGTCGATGTCGTCGTGGCGCACGCCGGCCATTGCCAGCGCCCGCGGCCCCGACTCCTTTGCCGCCATGTCGGTCAGATCGCGCACGCCCATGGCCGTGTGGCACAGCGACTCGCTGCCGCCGAGCAGGCGCACCGGCGGTTTCGCCAGGTCGCGCGCCCGCACCGCGCTGGTGACGACGATGGCACCGGCGCCGTCGGAGATGACGCAGCAGTCCAGCAGGTGCAGCGGCGACGAGACGACGCGCGAGGCGAGCACGTCGGCGACGCAGAGCGGCTCGCGGTACTTGGCGTGCGGGTTGAGGCCGGCGTGGCGGCGCATGGTGACGGCGATCTCCGCGAGCTGCTCCGCCGTCGTGCCGAACTCGTGCATATGGCGCTGCGCCACGAGGGCGTACGCGTTGAGCACCGTGGGGCCGAAGGGCGCCTCGAACTGGTCGGGCGCATCGCCCAGGCTGAGGCCGCCGGTGCCGACCGCGAAGCGCTCCGACGCCGCCGTGCTGGCGTAGACGATCAGCACCGTCTCGCACAGGCCGGCGGCGATGGCGGCGGCGGCGTGCAGGACGTGGGCGACGAACGACGAGCCGCCGATATTGGTCGAGTCGTGGAAGCGCGGCTTGAGGTTGAGATGCTCGGCCAGCGTCATGATGCCGATCGGTCCGACGCCGGCGGTACAGAAGCCGTCGACGTCGGCGATCGTCAGGCCGGCGTCGGCGAGCGCGCCGCGCGCCGCCTCGGCGCACAGCTGGTACTGCGTCTTGTCGGGCGCCCAGCGCGTCGGGTGCTCGAAGACGCCGGCGATCACCGCCTGATCGAGGCCGCTCATCGCGGCGCCTCCGTCGTCAGCCCCGCCAGGAACGCGTCGAGGGCGGCATTGAATGCCGCCGGCTGCTCGCTGGTGAGCATGTGGCCGGCGTCTTCGATCACCGCCAGCTGCGCGCCGGGGATCAGTGCCTGCACCGCCGCGGCGGCGTCGGGCGGCGCGAAGTGGTCGTGGCGGCCGGTGACCACCAGCGTCGGCAGACGCAGCGCCGCCAGGTCGGCGCTGAGATCGATGCCATCGCAGGCCAGCAGATCGGTGTAGCGCACGCGCGGATCGGTTTTCACCTGCTCCATGAAGCACTCGCGCACCACCGCCATGTCGGCGCCGGGGGCGAAGAGGCGCATGTCGAATGGCTGCGTCGCGCGCCCCAGGGTGACGTCGCGCCAGAGCTGCAGGCTGGCCGGAGGGATGGTGAAGCGCGCCGGGGTGGCGACCAGCACCAGGGCGCGCACGCGCGCCGGGTGGGCGCGGGCGACGGCGACGGCGACGGCGCCGCCCATGGCGCGGCCGACCAGCACGGCCGGACGCAGGGCGAGGGCGGCGGCCAGCCCCGCCATGCAGCGCGCGTGCGCGGCGAGGTCCGGCAAGCCGTCGATGGCGCCGGAGCGGCCGTGCGCCGGGAAGTCCAGGGCCAGCGCCGAGTGCGCCGTCTCGCAGTGCGCCACCTGGCGGTGCCAGGTGTGCGCATTGGAGCCGGCGCCGTGCAGGAAGAGCAGCATCTCGCCGCGCTCCATCGGCGGCGGCGTGCCGGGCAGAGTCGAGACGCCGCTGTGAAAGTAGTTGAGGGCGACGCCGTCGAGGCTGACGTACTTGCTGAACATCGGCGAGGGCGACGCAACCACAGATGGCGCGCGATGGCTACCGGCTGCCGCGCCGGCGCAGCGGTCACATCCAGTCGAGCAGCATGGCGATGCCGATGAGGATGAAGGCGGCGGCGCTGACCTTGCGGATCAGCACCAGGGGCAGCACCTCGGCGAGCCCGGCGCCGACGGCGACGCCGATCGCGCTCACCGCCACCAGCGCCAGGCTGGCGCCGACGAAGACCGCGACCGGCTGACGCGTCGACGCCGCCAGGGTTACCGCCGCGAGCTGCGTCTTGTCGCCGAGCTCGGCGAGGAAGATGGCGCCGAAGGTAGAGGCAATCAGTTTCCAGTCCATCAGATCTCCTGCGCGGACACGCTGGCGGCCGCGTCGTGCCAGGGGCGGCGCGGCGGAGCCGCGGCCTCGACGATCAGACCCTCGTTCGGCGCCAGGGTCAGGGCGGCATCGCACTGCGCGGCACGTGCCGCCTGCGTCGAGAGCGCCACACGCCCGCCGCCAGGCAGCTGCAGCGCGCGCGGCTCGGCGGTGAAGTTGAGCGCGACGACGAGCTGCTGACCGCCCCCCTCGCGGGCGTACACGAACGTCCCCTGCGGTGCGTCGAGGACGCGCAGGCTGCCGTACAGCACCGCCGGCGCGGTCTTCCGCCACCACAGTAGGCGCCGGTAGAACGACAGCAGCGAGGTCGGGTCGTCGCGCTGCGCCGCGACGTTGACCGTGCGCCAGTCCGCCGCCAGCGGCAACCACGGCTCGCCGCTGCTGAAGCCGGCCTGCGGCGAGGCATCCCACGGCATCGGCGTGCGCGCCGGATCGCGGCCGAGGGCCGGGAAGCGCTTGCCGACCGGGTCGCAGATGCGCGCCGGCGGAATCTCGCCGTCGCGCAGCCCAAGCTCCTCGCCGTAGTAGAGAAACGGCGTGCCGCGCAGGGTCAGCAGCATCAGCGCCGCGACGCGGGCGCGCGCGTCGCCGTGGACGGGGTCGTCGAAACGCGTCGCGTGGCGCGGCGCGTCGTGGCTCGACAGGACGTAGGTCGGCTGCGCGCCGGCCGGCCACAGGCGCTCGACTTCCTGCACGCGCTGGCGAAACTGCGCCGCGTCCCACGGCGTCCACTGGAAGCTGAAGTTGAAGGCCAGCGGCAGCTCGTCATCGGCGACGCCGTGGTACGCGGCGACCCGGGCGGGGTCGAGCAGGTAGACCTCGCCGACCATCATGCGGTCGCCGTGGCGGTCGAGCAGGCGGCGCCAGGCGCGGATGATGTCATGCACCTCGGGCTGGTCGTGGTCGAAGACGTGCCGCTGGCCGAAGTAGTCGCGGAGCGGGTGCGGATCGCGCTCGTCCGGCGGCGGGTTGTCGCGCAGGGCGGCATCCTTGATCAGCTTGTGGATCACATCGACGCGGAACCCGTCGACGCCGCGCGCGAGCCAGAAGCACAGCGCCTCCTCCATCGCCGCCACCACCGCCGGGTTGCGCCAGTTGAGGTCCGGCTGCTCGGCGAGGAAGGAGTGCAGGTAGTACTGGCCCGTCGCCGCGTCGAACGTCCAGGCCGGGCCGCCGAAACTGCTCACCCAGTTGTTCGGCGGGCCGCCGTCGGCGGCGGGGTCGCGCCACACGTACCAATCGCGCTTCGCCGCCGTGCGCGCGGCGCGCGACTCGACGAACCAGGCGTGCAGGTGCGAGGTGTGGTTCGGGACCAGGTCGAGGATCACCCGCATGCCGCGCCGATGCGCTTCCGCCAGGAGGCGGTCCAGGTCGCCGAGGCTGCCGAAGAGCGGATCGACGGCGGTGTAGTCGCTGACGTCGTAGCCGAAGTCGAACATCGGCGACGGGTTGATCGGCGTCAGCCACAGCGCGTCGACGCCGAGCGAGCGCGGCGTGCCATCGTTCAGGTAGTCCAGTCGTTCGATGATGCCGCCGAGATCGCCGATGCCGTCGCCGCTCGCGTCGTGGAACGAGCGCACGTAGATCTCGTAGAACACCGCCTGCTTCCACCAGTCGTGGGACACGGCGCGCTGCTAGCACAGGGCGCCGGCGGGGTCATGCGCGGCTCGCCGCGTGCGGCGCGCCGCGTGCGGCCCGCCGCCGCTCAGCCGGCCTCTTCGACGCACGCCTTGAACACGCGGTGCCAGTTGGCCACCGCGCCGAGCTGCTTGAGGTACGAATCGAGGCCGATCAGGGCCCGCAGCAGAAAGACGCGATGGCCGGGCGCCTTGAAGAGGCGGTGCTCGAACCCGAGGGTCGCCGCCGCCATGCCCTTTTCGAGTGAGTCGTACTTGCGCGGGTCGGTGCGCTTGTCGACCAACATCGGCTCGAAGATCAGCTCGAGGATCTGGATCATGCCGGCCGGGTCGTCGCCGCGATCGAGGAAGCCGAGGCGCACCAAGCAGCTCTTGAGCTGGGCTCGATCGCGGGCCAGCAGGCCCTGCGCCAGGCCGAGGTAGGCGGCGCGGATGTCCTCCGGGAACACGCGCACGCTGCCGAAGTCGAGTAGCGCCAGCCGGGGATGGAAGGTGACCAGGTAGTTGCCGGGGTGCGGATCGGTGTGCAGGGTGCCGAACTCGAAGATCTGCCGCCACGTGACGCGGAAGTACTTCAGCGCCACCCAGTCCTTCAGATCCTGGTCGATGCCGGGCTTCATCACGTCGGCCAGCGGGTAGCCCTCGATGCGGCTCATGGTGAGGACGCGGCGCGACGACAGCTCCGGGTAGACCTGCGGGATGACGACTTCCGGGTCGTCGCGGAACATGCGCTGGAACAGGGCGATGTTCTTCGCCTCGTTGACGTAGTCGAGCTCCTCGTGCAGGCGCTCCTCGAGCTCCTGGTAGACCTCGCGGTTGTCGATCTTCTGCTGCATGACGTCGCGGCCGATGCGCGTCAGCACTTGCAGCAGCGCCTTGACGTTGGAGAGGTCCTGCTCGACCGTCTCGTCGACGCCCGGGTACTGCACCTTCACCACCACCTCGGTGCCGCCCTTGAGCACGGCGCGGTGCACCTGGCCGAGCGACGCGGCGGCGAACGCCTCCTCGTCGAACTCGCGGAAGAGCTTCTCCGGCGGCTGACCGAGCTCGCGCACTACCTGGGCGCGGATCTCGCCGTAGGCCATCGGCGGCACCTGCGATTGCACCACCGAGAGCACGGCGAGCGCCTCGGCGGGCAGGATGTCGTCGCGCAGCGACAGCATCTGCACCAGCTTCATGAAGGCGCCCTTGAGTTCCTTCGAACTCTCGACGACGCGCAGGGCGGTGCGAATGTGCGTGTCGAGCAGCGCCTTCTGCTGCTTGTCCGCCGAGCGGAACGGACTCTTCAGCGCCTCCCACAGATACGACGAGCCGACCGAGGTGGCGAGCTCGCCAACCTTCAGCATGCGCTTGGCGCGTCCGCGGGCGAGCGGCGCGGTCGGTTTGCGGGGCGCGGCCATGCGGCGTCTATAGCGGCGCCGGGGGGCGGCCGACCAGGGGGTCCATCGCCGCGGCCGGCCGTGCTACGCAATGCTGGATGTCCGCGCCGGTGCAGTATCTCACCGCTTCCGACGGCGTCACCATCGCCTATAGCGCACAGGGAGGCGGGCGCTCCTGTCTCTACCTGCAACCCATTTCGTCGCACCTCGATCGCGCCTGGGACGTGGATGCGCTGCGGCGCAGCTTCGATTGGCTGTCGGCGTACCGCCGCCTGGTGCGCACCGACTATCGCGGTACCGGCCTGTCGCAGCGCGGAGCCGTGCCGTTGTCGGTCGAGCGCATTGCCGACGACCTCGAGCACATCCTGGCGCAGCTCGACGCCGGCCCGACCGCCGTCATCGCCTTCGGCCCGAGCACCCTGGTCGCCACCACCCTCGCGCATCGTTTCCCAGCCCGCGTCGAGCGGTTGATCCTCACCCATCCCGTGGTCGCCGGCGAGGACTTCCTTGGCGCGGCAGGGATGAGCGAGCTGCAGACGTTGGCGGACAGCAACTGGGAGCTGTTCACGGTGCTGAGCTCGACGATGGTGTTCGGGGCGAGCGACGCGCGCACCGACCAGCAGGCGGTGCTGATGCGTGCGGCGATGACGCCGGTCGAGTGGGCGGCGCACATGCAGGCGCTGCGCCGCGCCGACACCGCCCCCCTGCTGCCGCACATCGGCGCCCCGGTGCTGGTGGTGCTGCCTGACGAGAGCCTCGTGGCGCAGCCCAACAGCGTGCGCAACGTCGCCGCGCTGCTGCCCGACGCGCGTGTCGTCGCCATGCAGGGCAAGTACGTCGCGCGCGTGCTCGAGGATCCGCCGACCCTGGCGGCGATCGCGGCCTTCCTCGACATCCCGGACACCATGCATTCCCGCGTCGGCGGCGAAAGCACCGCCGGCATTCTCTTCACCGACATCGCCGATTCGACCGCCCTGACGGAACAGCTCGGCGACGTCGTGTTCCGGCGCCGGGCGCGCGAGTTGGACGAGCGGCTGCGCGAGCTGATCCGCGACGGCGGCGGCCGCTCGATCGACGGCAAGCTGCTCGGCCGCCGCGGGCGAGTTACTGGTCACCGACACCGTGCGCAGCCTGGCGCGCACCTCGGCCGAGTTGGACTTCGCCGACCGCGGCGCGCAGCCGCTGAAGGGCGTCGCCGAGCCGCAACGGCTGTTCGCCGTCGCGCCGCGCTGACCGCTCGGGCGGCTCCGGAGCCGCCCAGTCCGCGCTGGCGCGCCAGCTCTCGGTCGAGGAGATGAGGAAGGCCGGCACCTTCATGACCCGCGGCCCGGCCGCATGCGCGCAGGCGAAGGCACGCCCCGGCGCCGCGGCAGGCCGACCCCGGCGGTAGGCTCCGTAACGGAACCGCGGGGCGCAGCATCAATCGCCCATGCGATCACTCATGGCGGTGCTGCCGATCGCGTTGATCGTGGCTGGGCCCGTCACGGCGGCGCCCGCCGTGACGCCGGTGCTGGTCGAGTTGTTCACCTCCGAGGGCTGCTCGAGCTGCCCGCCGGCCGACGCCGTGCTGGCTCACCTCGCCTCGGCGCAACCGGTCGCCGGTGCCGAGGTCATCGTCCTCAGCGAGCATGTCGACTACTGGAACCACCTCGGTTGGCGCGACCCGTTCTCGGCCGCGCAGTTCAGCGCCCGGCAGCAGGACTACGCGCAGCGTTTCGCCCTCGACGGCCCGTACACGCCGCAGATGGTCGTCGACGGCCGCGCCCAGATGATCGGCAGCAACGCGCGCGCCGCCGCCGACGCCGTCGCCGCCGCCGCGCGCGGCGGCAAGGGTCGCGTGCTACTGGAGCCGGTGCCGGCGGACGGTGCGATGCGGCTGCGCATCCGCATCGCGGCGCTGCCGGCGGCTGAGGACGGCGACGTCGCCGAGGTGCTGCTGGCGATCACCGAGGACGGGCTGCGCTCGAGCGTCGCGCGCGGCGAGAACGGCGGCCGCGAGCTGCCGCACACCGGCGTCGTGCGCGCCCTAGGCATCGTCGGCAGCGCCGGCGCGGACGGCTTCGACGCCACGGTCGACGTGCCGCTCGCCGCCGACTGGGGGCCCCAACACCTGCGCGCCGTGGCTTTCGTGCAGGAACGCCGCGGCCGCCGCGTCCTCGCCGCCGGCGCGGTGGACCTGGCGGCGCAAAAGGCCGGCGCACCAGCCGGGGTGCCGCGCTAGACTGCCGGCGTGGAGGACCGCCGCGACCTGCTGATCGCGCTCGGCCAGCGCCTGCTGCTCGCCGCGCCGTTCGCCGTCGCCGCCTGGCTGCTCTTCGCCACCGGCACCGGCGCCGAGCGGCGCGTCCTCGGGCTCGTCTGCGTGGTGATCGCCGGCATCGTCGTCGCCCCGCCGCTGGCGGGTCTCATCGCCGAGCCCGCCGGCGGGCTCTTCCATCCGCGCCACCCCGCCCGCCAGCAGCCGAGCTACGACGTCGCCGAGGCGCGACGCCGGCAGGGGCGCTTCGCGGAGGCGCTCGACGCCTACGAACGCGTCGTCGAGCGGTTCCCGACCGACGTGCATGCCTGGACCGCCATGCTGGACGTCGCCAGCCTCGACCTGCGCGATGCAGCGCGCGCCGAGGCGATCGCCCGACGCGCCCTCGCCGCCCTGCCCGACGAGGCCAGCCGCCTGCAGTTCCTGCGCGCCCGTCGCCGCATCGTGGCGGGCTGAATCGTGGCGGGCTGAATCGTGGCGGGCTGAATCTTGGCGGGCGGCCTCCAGGGGAGTTGCGGCACCTGCCGCTGCGTGGCATCGCGGAAGAGACCAGCGGCGGAGGGACGACAAATGGCGGAGCAACCGAAGAGCGTGCTCACACGACGGGCGGTCCTCGCCGGCACGGCGGTGGCGGGCGCGGCGGCGGCGGTCGGGAGCTGCAACTACGGCAGCCCGCTCTTTCTGCTGCGCGACGCGCCGCAGGCCGTCGACCAGCGCCCGCAGTGGGACGGCGCCAAGGTGGTCAGCTATCGGCCGCTCGGCCGCACCGGCTTCGCCATGTCCGACATCTCCTTCGGCACCTCGGGGCTCAGCGACCCGGCGGTGGCGCGGCGCGCGGTCGAACGCGGCATCAACTACTTCGACACCTCGCCCGACTACTCCGACGCGTCCTCCGAGCGCGCCCTCGGCGAGGGCATCCGCGGCACGCCGCGCGACCAGCTCTTCCTGGTTTCGAAGTTCTGCACGCCGGATGGGCACTTGGCGAACGACACGCCGGTGGCCGAGGTCATCGCCGCCGTCGAGGGCAGCCTGACGCGGCTCGGCACCGACTACCTCGACCTGGTCCACATTCACGCCGTTAATTCGCTCGACCGCCTCATGGCGCCGACCATCCACGAGGCCTTCGATCGCCTGCGCGCCGCCGGCAAGGTGCGCTTCCTCGGCGTCTCGAGCCACACGCCGGATCTCGAAACGGTCATGCGCCACGCCGTCGACAGCGGCCGCTTCGACGTCATCATGGTCGCCTACAACTTCAAGAACTGGCCCGACCTGACGACCATCTTCGCCGACGCGCAGGCGCGCGGCGTCGGCGTCGTGGCGATGAAGACGCTCACGGGCGCGCAGCACACGCAGCTCGCCGACTTCACGCCCAGCGAGCGCGAGAGCTTCTCCCAGGCGGCGTTCAAATGGGTGCTCGCCAACCGCGACGTCAGCGGCCTGGTGGTGTCGATCAGCCACTTCGGCCAGATCGACGAGTACCTGTACGCCTCCGGCCAGCCGGTGACCGCCACCGACACGGCCGTCCTCGATAAGTACGACCGCCTGGTGGCGAACACGTACTGCCGCCCCGGCTGCGGTGATTGCCTGAGCGCCTGCCCCTACGACGTGCCGGTGAACGACATCCTGCGCTATCAGATGTACGCCGAGCACTACGGCCGCGAGCGCGACGCGATGCGCAAGTACGCCCGCCTCGACTCCGCCCGCCGCGCCGACCACTGCGCCGGCTGCGCCGCGCCGTGCGAGGCCGCCTGCGAGTTCGGCATCCCTGTGCGCACCAGCCTGATGCGCGCCCACCGCCAGCTCGCCTGGCCGGCGTAACGACGCGACCGCACTTGACTCGCGCCCTACTGAGCCCGCGATTGCGCCGCCGGCGCCGGGACGTATTGCCCGCCGCCTGAACGATTGGCCGCGTCTTGCCGATGCCGGCCTCGCCGCTCAGTAGCACCACGGCGCCGTGGCCGTCGCGCGCCTCGCGCAGGCGCTGCGCGAGGCGCGCAAGTTCGGCGGGACCGGGTCGAGCCTTCGACGTCGGTGAGCAGGAAGGTCACGACGCCGGCCGGCAGGGCTGGAACGGGGCGACTCGACAGGCGCCGACCCTATGCAGCCGGCGGCGGCAGTACATCAACCGGAGGGTTGATTCTGCTGACCGCATCTCGCCGCAGCCGCCGTCAACAGGTCCGGGTCGGGGAGGAGTCCCGCGGCGCGGCCTCTTGACTCCTGGCAGGGCGCTGTGGCGTATCGGTCCTCGTCCCGGGGGGAGGACTCGTTGCATCGCGTTCCAGCGCAACTTGGGCATCTGGTCGGTGCGTCGGCGCGCGCATGCCCCTGGATCGGATTCACCACGTGCGACGGCCGCAGCGGTGGGCTGCGCCTTCGCCAACAGGGCTCCGCATGCGGCCGAGCCAGGAGATGAGACGATGGCACAGTCGAACAGTATCGATTCGCAGGCGTCGCGGTGGCGGCTGCCGACGCTCGTCGCGGCGGCGCTCGTCGCCCTTGCCGTCGCCACCCCGCCGGTCTGGGCACAGGGCTCGGTCGGCGCGCTGAGCGTCAGCAAGATGATCATCAAGCTCAACTTCGCCAAGCCGGACAGCGACAAGATCGGCGTGAAGGGTCTGCTCGACGTTCCCGCCGACGTCGCGGTGGAGGGCCTACGCGTGATCGTCGACGTGGGCGGCGTGGTCAAGACGTTCACGCTCGACGCGAAGGGCAAGTCGAAGTCAGGCGGCGACGCGTTCGCCCTGAAGAAGCCGAAGAGCGGCGCCTCGAAGTTTGCGCTGAAGCTCATCAAGGGGAGCTTCAGCGCCAGCCTCGCCGACGAGGGGTTGGCGGACATCACGGTCGCCGATCTCCCGGTCACCGTCACCGTCGCCCTGACCGTGAACGACAACCCGGCGGCCCTGACCGTGCCCGTGCAACTGTCCTACACGGCCAAAGCTGGGAAGACCGGCAAGACCAAGTGATCCGCCGCGGCAGACCCTCGCCAACGCGGGGGTCTGCCGCCCGCTCGCCGGACGCGGGGCGCTGGCCTGACCACCCGGCGACGATGTGCTAGCCCACGGGCGTGGCGAAACCCGGCTCTCCAGACGACGCCTACGCCGCGGCCGGCGTGCGCTATGCGACCATCGACCGTGGCAAGATCGACGCGCAGCGCGCCGCCGCGGCGACCGGCGCGACGCTCGCCCGGCACGGCCTCGCCGAGGTGGCAGAGAGCCGCGGTGAGTCGGCGTATGTCATCGACGTCGGCGACCACTTCGTCTCGACCGTCAGCGAGGCCCTGGGCACCAAGAACCTGGTCGCCGACGCGGTCCGGGCGCTGACCGGTCGCTCCCACTACGACGCCATCGCGCGCGACACCGTCGCCACGATCCTCAACGACTTGTGCACGGTCGGCGGCGCGCCGGCGACGCTGACCGCCTACTGGGGCGCCGGCCGCAGCGAGTGGTTCGAGGACGAGGCGCGCCTCGCCGACCTCGTCGCCGGCTGGGCGGCGGCCTGCGCCGAGGCCGGCTGCAGTTGGGGCGGTGGCGAGACGCAGGTCCTGCACGGCATGATCGAACCCGGCGTGGTCGTGCTCGGCGGCGCCGCCGTCGGTCTGGTGCGGCCGAAGGGCCTCCTGTTGCTCGGCAGCCGCGTCGCGCCCGGCGACGCGATCCTCATCGCCCCAGCCACCGGTATCCACGCCAACGGGCTCACCCTGGCGCGCAAACTCGCCGCCGAGATGCCGCAGGGCTACGCCACGCCGGTCGCCGGCGACCCGCGCGGTCGCGCCTACGGCGAGGTGCTGCTCGACGCGACACCGCTCTATGGCCCGCTGGTCGAGGCGCTGCAGGCGGCGGCCATCGACCTGCACTACGCCGTGCATGTCACCGGCCACGGCTGGCGCAAGCTGATGCGCGCCGCGCAGCCGCTCCGCTACATCGTCGAGCGCCTGCCACCGGTGCCACCGATCTTCGACCTGCTCAGCGCCGCCGCCGGCCTGGGCCGCGAAGAGGCCTACGGAACCTTCAACATGGGCGCCGGCTTCGCCTGCTTCGTCGCCGCCGCGGACGCGGCGCGGGCGCTGGATGTGGCGCGCGGCGCCGCCTGGGACCTGCTCGCCGCCGGCCGCGTCGAACCCGGCGAGAAGTGCGTCGTGCTGCGCCCGCTCGGCATCACCTTCGCCGGCGACTCGCTGGCCCTGCGCGCCTGAGCGCCGGCGATCCGCGCGGCGGGGCGCCGCGCCGCAGCGTCCTCAGGCGCGGTTGATGAGCGTCGCGGCGACGCCGGCGCCAAAGCCGTTGTCGATGTTCACCACCGTCACCCCGGCGGCGCAGGAGTTGAGCATCGCCAGCAGCGCGGCGAGGCCGCCGAAGCTGGCGCCGTAGCCGATGCTGGTCGGCACGGCGATGAGCGGGCGGTCGACGAGACCGCCGACGACGCTCGGCAGGGCGCCCTCCATACCAGCGACGACGACCAGCACGCGCGCCGCGCGCAGCCGGTCGTGGTTGGCGAACAGGCGGTGGATGCCGGCGACGCCGATGTCATAGACGCGGTCGACGCGGTGGCCGATCAGTTCCGCCGTCAGGGCCGCCTCCTCGGCCACCGGCAGGTCGGCGGTGCCGGCGGCGGCGACGACGATCACGCCGGCGCCGACGACCGGTAGGTCGGGGCGGCGCCAGTAGGCCAACCGCGGCCCCGGCTCGTAAGTCAGCATCGGCAGGTCGGCGCAGACAGTCGCGGCCGCGTCGGCGGCGAGACGGGTGACGAGCACGCTCTGGCCGCTGTCGAGCAGCGCGCGGGCCACGGCGGCGATCTGCTCCGGCGTCTTGCCGGGCGCGAAGATCACCTCCGGCACGCCGCTGCGCAGGCCGCGGTGATGATCCACCTTGGCGAAGCCGAGGTCCTGGAACGGCATGTGGCGCAGCGCTTCGAGCGCGGCGTCGGCGTCGAGCTCACCGGCGGCAACACGCGCCAGCAGGGCGCGCAGTCGTTCGGGCGTCATGGCACCACCTTACCCCGGCCCCCGGAAGTGATCGTGGCCCCGCGCCCCCGCCCCCAACACGTGCCCGCCGGCGTCGACCACGTGTACCCCCGCGGCAGCCGGCGTGCAGACGCCGATGCGGGTGATCGGGCAACCGAGCGCGGCGCGCGCCAGGGCGGCGGCGCGCCGCGGCGGCACGGCGAACAGCAGCTCGTAGTCCTCGCCGCCGCGCAGGGCCAGCTCGAGGCCGGCGCGACGCACGGCGGCCGAGCATGGCAGGCGGGCAAGCTCGATGCGGGCACCGACGCCGCTCGCGTCGCACAGGTGGCCGAGGTCCTGCAGCAGGCCGTCGCTGACGTCGATCATCGCCGCCGCCAACCGGCCGCGCGCCAGGGCCGCGCCGGCGACGAGGCGCGACGGCGGCGTGCGGAAGCGGGCCATGGCGGCCGGCGTCGGCGCGCGCCCGCGCCGCAGTGCCCGCACCGCCAGCGCGGCGTCGCCGAGGCGGCCGGTGACGTAGAGCACGTCGCCCGGCCGCGCCCCGGCGCGCGTCACGGGGCGCCGCGGCGCCGCACCGATCAGCGTCACGGCGACCGACAGCTCGGCGGCGCGCGACAGATTGCCGCCGACCAGGGTCGCACCAACGGCAGCGGCCGCCGCCGCGATGCCGCGGGCGATCGCCGTCACCGCGGCGGCCGGGGTGCGCGGCGGCGCGGCCAGCTGAGCGACGCACCAGCGCGGCGCCCCGCCCATGGCGGCGATATCGCTGGCGTTGACCGCGAAGGCCTTGCGGCCGAGCGCCGGCGGCGCCAGCCAACCGCGGCGGAAGTGGACGCCTTCGACCAACGCGTCGACCGTCACCAATAGCCGCGCCCGCCCGACGGCGACGACGGCGCAGTCGTCACCCGGGCCGAGCACCACGTCGGCGCCGCCCGGCAGGGTGGGCAGCAGGCCGGCGAGCAGCCCGAACTCGCCGACGGCACCAAGCGTCGCCGTCTGGCGCCGCGCCGCCGCAGACGCCATGGCGTCAGAGGGGCCCAGCGGCGTCGCCCGGCAGCGCGCCGGCGGCGGACGGCGGCCGGCTGACCGCCGGCGCAGCCACAGCGCGGCCGGGCGCGATCTCGCTGATGTTGCCGCCGCTCAGGCGCAGCAGGAACAGCTCGCGCTGGATGCCCGCCGGCGCCAGGCCGAGACGCCCGCCGGCGCCCTCCACCGTGCGCGGCCCCATCAGGCCCTGCGCCACCTGCAGGCGGCTGCGCGCGCCGCCCTGCAGCGCCTGGCGCACCAGCAGGGCGGCGTCGTAGCCCTGCGCCTCGAGCAGCTCCGGCACGGCGCCGCCGAAGGCGCCGCGGTAGGCGGCGACGAAATCCTGTGTGCCGCGCCGCGTGCTGCTGGCAAAGAAGCCGTCGACAAACACCGCTCCGTCGAGTTCCATGGCGGCTGGGCCGAGCACCGCCGGATCGTTCCAGCCGTTGCCGCCGAGCAGGAAGACGTCGGGGTGCGCCTTGCGCAGTTGGACGGCGAGCGGGATGGCGCTGGCCGCGAAATCGGGGATGAACACCGCCTGCAGGCCGTCGCCGCTGATCCACTTCGCCAGGCTGAGCATCTCCACTGAATGTTCGCGCTGATTCGGATCGTACACCACCGAACCGACCACCGTCCCGCCGCGCTTCTGCACCTCGTCGCGGAAGGCGTCGGACAGCCCGATGCCGTAGGGGTCGCTGGGATAGAAAATGCCAAAGCGGCGCAGGCCCTGGGTCGAGACGGCGAACTCGGCCAACTCGGCCGCCTGACGCGTGGCGGTCATCGCCGGCTGCTTCACCCACTGGCCGGTCGGCCCGTCCTGCTGCGAGAGCGTCACCAGCGGCAGGCCGGCGCCCTCGGCGCGCGGCGCCACGACCTCTGAAACCTTGCTCCGCAACGGGCCGATGACGGCCAACACCGAGCGATCCGCGATCATGCCGTCGAGCGCGCCGCGCGCCGCGGCGGCATCGCCGCGCGTGTCCTGCACCACCAACTGCTCGGCGAGCGGGCCGAGGCCGAGCTTGATGCCGTTCAGCGAGCGCTGGCCGTAGGCGGCGAACTCGCCGGTCAGCGGCAGCAGGACGCCGATGCGCGCGGTGCCGCTGAGCGGTTGATCGGGGCGCGGGCCGCCGGGCAGCGGTGGCGCGATCGGCGCCACCGCGCGCGGGCCGCTCGCACTCGCGCCCGCTCCTGCCGGCGGGCGCCCACCCGGACTGGCGCCGCGCAGGCGCGCGTCGACCAACGCCTGCAACGGCGGCGCCGTCAGCACGTCGCGCGCGCGTCCGAGCGCCACCTGATCCATGCGATCGAGCGCGTCGGCGATGTGCTGTTTGGCGGCGCGTCGCTCCTCACCATCCGACACCGCCCAGCCCTGTTCCCACCAGCGCAGGGCGCTCATCGTCTTGCCGCGCGCCAGTTCCGCGTCGCCGCGCAGGGTGTACACCTGCGGCCACTCGCGGTCGGGGAGACGCCGCTCCATCTTGTCGAGGGCCGTCAGGCACTCCGCATAGCGGCCGCGGCGGTACTCGGACAGTGCCAGGCGGTAGTAGGCACGCGGCAGGAGGTCCTCGTAGTCGTCGCTGAACTCGCTGTCGGCGAAGATCTGATAGCCGCGCACCGCCTTCTCATAGTTGCCGAGGCGGAAGCTGTCCTCGGCCTGGCGATAGGGCAGCGGCGCCTCGTCGAGCGGCACGGTGCGGGCGCCGCAGCCGGCCAGCAGCGCGAGCACGAACAACGCGGGGGCGGCAGCGAGCCGACGGGCGCGGAGCGAGACGATCATGCGGTCGTGCGGCCGGCCGCGGTTAGCCGAACATCTCCTTCACCTTGTCGAAGAACCCCTTGGCGATGGGGTGTACCTCTTCGCCGCTGAGGCGCGCAAACTCCTCCAGCAGCTCGCGCTGCTGGGCGGTCAACTTGCGCGGTGTCTCGACCACCACCCGCACCAGCGCGTCGCCGTGGCCGTAGCCGCGCACGTCGGGAACACCCTTGCCTTTGAGGCGGAAGACGTTGCCCGATTGGGTCCCGGTGGCGATCTTCATCTTCACCTTGCCGTGCGGGGTCGGCACGTCGATCTCGGCGCCCAGGGCGGCCTGGGTGAAGCCGATCGGCACCTCGCAGATGACGTCGTTGCCGTCGCGCGAGAAAAGCGGGTGTTCACCGACGTGCAAGACGACGTACAGGTCGCCGGCCGGGCCGCCGTTGCCGCCGCCCTCGCCCTCGCCGCGCAGCTTCAGGCGCGAGCCGGTGTCAACGCCGGCGGGGATGCGCACGCTGAGCGACTGCTGCGTGCGCACGGCGCCGGCGCCGCCACAGGTGCGGCACGGGTCGCGCAGGACGCTGCCCTCGCCCTGGCACTGGCCGCACGTCCGGGCGATGCTGAACAGTCCCTGTTGATAGCGCTGTTGACCGCTGCCGCGGCAGGCGCTGCAGGTCTCGCGACCGCTCCCGTCGCGAGCCCCGGATCCCTTGCAGTCCCCGCAGGCCTGCTGGCGCGGCACCTTGATAGTTTTCTCCGCCCCGAAGACCGATTCCTCGAACGAGATCTCGAGGTCGTAGCGGAGGTCGTCGCCGCGCCGCGCCCGCGACCGGCCGCCGCGGCGGCCGGCGCCGCCGAAGAAATCGCCGAACAGGTCGCCGAAGACGTCTTCGAAGCCGCTGGCCGAGAAGCCGCCGAACCCCGCCCCCTGTTCGAAGGCGGCATGGCCGAAGCGGTCGTACTGGGCCCGCCGTTCGGCGTCGCACAGCACCTGATAGGCTTCGGAGGCCTCCTTGAACTTGTCCTCGGCGGCCGCGTCGCCGGGATTGCGGTCGGGATGAGACTTGAGGGCGACCTTGCGGTAGGCCTTCTTGATCTCATCGACATCGGCGCCGCGATCGACCCCGAGCACTTCATAGTAATCGCGTTTCCCCGCCACGCCGAAATCCCGCCCGGACACTACAGAAGCCCTCCCCCGTCGTCGAGGGAGGGCTGCCGGGTCACTCCTTCACTTCCTCGAAATCGGCATCGACCACGTCGTCGCGCTTGCCGGCGGCGCCGCCGCCCTGCGGCGCCTCCGGACCGGCGCCGTCGCCGCCCGCCGCGCCGGCGCGCGACGCCTTGGCGTACATCGCTTCGGCGAGCTTGTGCTGGGCCTGCGTCAGGCGCTCCATGGCGCCCTTCATCTTGTCGGTGTCGTCCGACTCCAGGGCCGCCTTGGCCTCGGTCAGCGCCTCGTCGATCGTCGCCTTGGCCGCGGCGTCGATCTCGGCGCCGTGCTCGGTGAGGTTCTTCTCGGTCTGATAGACGAGCCCGTCGAGCTGGTTGCGGGCCTCGACCGACTCGCGCCGCTTGTGGTCCTCGTCGGCGTGCTCCGCGGCGTCGCGGATCATCTGCTTGATCTCGGCCTCGGACAGACCGCTCGAAGCGGTGATCTTGATCGACTGCTCCTTGCCGGTGCCGAGATCCTTGGCGGCGACGTGCACGATACCGTTGGCGTCGATGTCGAACGACACCTCGATCTGTGGCAGCCCGCGCGGCGCCGGCGGCAGGCCGACGAGGTCGAACTGGCCGAGCAGCTTGTTGTGCGCCGCCATCTCGCGTTCGCCCTGGAAGACGCGGATGGTCACCGCCGCCTGGTTGTCAGCCGCGGTCGAGAAGGTCTGGCCCTTCTTGGTGGGAATGGTGGTGTTCTTCTCGATCAGCTTGGTGAAGACGCCGCCGAGGGTCTCGATGCCCAGCGACAGCGGCGTCACGTCGAGCAGCAGGACGTCCTTCACCTCGCCCTTCAGCACGCCGCCCTGGATACCGGCGCCGATGGCGACGACTTCGTCGGGGTTGACGCCCTTGTTGGGCTCCTTGCCGAAGATCTTCTTCACCCGCGCCTGCACGGCCGGCATGCGCGTCATGCCGCCGACGAGGAGGACCTCGTCGATGTCGCTGGCCGACAGGCCGGCGTCCTTGAGCGCCGTCTGGCAGGGACCGTCGAGACGGTCGAACAGATCGCCGCACAGCGCCTCGAGCTTGGCGCGCGAGAGCTTCATGGTGAGGTGCTTCGGGCCGCTCTGGTCGGCGGTGATGAAGGGCAGGTTGATGTCCGTCTCGGCGGCCGTCGAGAGCTCCATCTTGGCGCGCTCGGCCGCTTCCTTGAGGCGCTGCAGGGCCATGCGATCCTTGCGCAGATCGATGCCCTGGTCCTTCTTGAACTCGTCCGCCAGGTAGTCGATCAGGCGCTGGTCGAAATCCTCGCCGCCGAGGAAGGTGTCCCCGTTGGTGGACTTCACCTCGAAGACCCCGTCGCCGAGCTCGAGGATCGAGACGTCGAAGGTGCCGCCGCCGAGGTCGAAGACGGCGATCTTCTCGTCCTTCTTCTTGTCCAGGCCGTAGGCGAGCGCCGCCGCCGTAGGCTCGTTGATGATACGCAGGACGTTCAGGCCGGCGATGCGACCGGCGTCCTTGGTCGCCTGGCGCTGGCTGTCGTTGAAGTAGGCCGGGACGGTGATGACCGCCTCGGTGACCTTCTCACCCAGGTAGTCCTCGGCGGTCTGCTTCATCTTCTGCAGGATGATGGCCGAGATCTCCTGCGCGCTGTACTGCTTGCCGCGGCTCTCGACCCAGGCGTCCCCGTTCTCGGCCTTGATGATCTTGAACGGCGCCAGCTGCTTGGCCTTCTGCACCTCGGCGTCCTCGAAGCGGCGGCCGATGAGGCGCTTGATGGCGAACAGGGTATTCTCCGGGTTGGTGATCGCCTGACGGCGGGCGATCTGCCCGACCAGGCGCTCACCGGAATCGGGGAACGCGACCACCGAGGGCGTCGTGCGACTGCCTTCGGAGTTCTCGATCACCTTCGGATCGCCGCCCTCCATGATGGCCACACACGAGTTCGTGGTTCCGAGGTCGATGCCGATTACTTTTGCCATGTGGGGGTTTCTCCTTGGCGCTGAGTCTTCAGCGGCAGACGCGAGTTAAGCATCGCCCCGGCGGGGATCAACCGGGCCGCGCGCCGAAACACTGACTTTCGCGGGGCGCACGACGCGGTCGTGCAGAACATAGCCGGACTGGAACTGCTGGACGACTCGATTCGGTTCGCCATCGCCGACCGGCACGCTGGCCAACGCTTCGTGCTGGAAGGGATCGAAGGCCTCACCGGCGGTGACTGCGATGCGGGTGATGCCGTGCCGGGCGAGGACCTCGATGGCGTTGCGCAGCACCAGCCGTACACCTTCGACCAGTTGGCCGCCGTCGCCGCCCGCCTCGGCGTGCTCGACGGCACGCTCGAGGTCGTCGATGACCCCGGCCAGGTCGCGCGCCAGGGGCGCCGCCGCGAACCGCAGGGCCTCCCCCTGATCGCGCAGCAGGCGCTTCTTGTAGTTGTCCGTGTCGGCACGGTCGCGCAGGTTCTGGTCGCGCAGCCGCTCGAGCTCGGCGCGCTGAGACTCGAGCTCGGCGGTGAGTCGCAGCACCGCCTCGTCCGGCGTTTCCGGCCGACCCGTGGCGAGGTCGGCTGGGGTGCACTCGTCATCGAGAGGCATGCGTACTGGCGGTCCTTTCTCGCTGGATTGGGCGGGCCTGGGGCACTCCGCCCCCCGAAGCGCGGGCAAACTAAGGTCAGGCGATGCCTTGTCAACCAATCGAGCCGATGTTTTGTTCAGTCAGTGCCGGAGACCCACAGCAGTCGGGCCGTTGTGCTGCGCTGGCGGGCATACGGGGACAGCGACAAGATCGCCACCCTGCTGTCGGAGGACTTCGGCAAGCTGACGGGAATTGCCAAGGGCGCCCGCAACTCGCACCGCCGCTTCCCCAACTCTCTCGAGCCCTTGGCGCGCGTGCGTGTCCGCTTCCGTCAGCGCCCCGGCGCCGGCCTCGCCTTCCTCGAGAGCGCCGAGTTGCTGGCGCCGACGACGCCGTTCGCCGAGCCCGTCCGCTTCGCCTATGGCAGCTATCTGATCGAACTGGCGGACCGCATGACGCTGGAGGACGAGCCGGCACGCGACCGCTACTCGCTGCTCGCCGAGGCCCTCGACGAGCTCGAGCGCGGCCCCGCCACCACCGCCTTCCTGCGCGCCTTCGAGCTGCAGCTCCTCAGCCACGCCGGCTTCGAGCCGCAACTCGAACGCTGCGCCCGCTGCCAACGCGCCTGGCGCGATGACGAGACAGCCTGGCTGAGCCTGCACCATGGGACACTCGCCTGCGGCCCCTGCCGCCCGACGGACGAAGCACCCCTGGAGGTCGCCGCCGCCCTGCTCGCCCGCCTCGAGCGCCTGAAATCGCAGCCGCTCGCCTCCGCCCGCGCCACCCCCTTCACCGCCATGGCCGCCGAGGCCGCCCTGCTCACCGGCCGCCTGTTGGCCCTGCATCTCGCCCGGCCGCTGCAGTCGGTGAAACTGATCGAGCAGCTCGCCCGCGCCGACGGGTCGGGGCGTGATCCGGTCACTGGTCAGCGGTGACGCCTCTATGCTACCCCCGAGCGTTCAAACCAATGACGACCCCACCGGTAACAATGGACAAGATCGTGAACCTCGCCAAGCGGCGCGGCTTCACCTTCCAATCGAGCGAGATCTACGGCGGCCTCAATAGTTGCTGGGACTACGGCCCCCTCGGCGCCGAGCTCAAGCGCAACGTCAAGAACGCCTGGTGGCGTGACATGGTGCAGGCGCGCGACGATATCGTCGGCATCGACTGCTCGATTCTCATGCACCCGCGCGTCTGGGAGGCGTCCGGCCACCTCGCCGGCTTCACCGACCCGCTGATCGACTGCCGCGAGTGCAAGGGCCGCTTCCGCGCCGATCACATCGCCACGGCGCAGTGCCCGCTCAAGCCGAGCAAGGCGCCCGGCCAGCACGACAAGTGCAATCTGACCGAGGCGCGCAACTTCAACCTCATGTTCAAGACCTTCATGGGGCCGGTCGAGGAGTCGGCCAGCGTCGTCTACCTGCGGCCGGAGACGGCGCAGGGCATCTTCGTCAACTTCAAGAACGTGCAGACCACCGCCCGCACGAAGATCCCCTTCGGCATCGCGCAGATCGGCAAGTCGTTCCGCAACGAGATCACGCCCGGCAACTTCCTCTTCCGCACGCGCGAGTTCGAGCAGATGGAGATGGAGTTCTTCGTCAAGCCGGGCGACGACGAGCGTTGGTTCGAGTACTGGGTGCAGGCGCGGCTCGACTGGTACGCGCAGCTCGGCATCCGGCGCGACAAGCTGCGGCTGCGGCCGCATGCCGCCGACGAGCTGGCTCACTACGCCAAGGGCTGCGCCGACGTCGAGTACGAGTTCCCGATCGGCTGGTCGGAACTCGAAGGCATCGCCAACCGCGCCGACTTCGACCTCAAGCAGCACGCCGAGCACAGCGGCAAGGATCTGCGCTTCTTCGACGAGGAGTCGCGCGAGCACTACTTCCCGTACGTCATCGAGCCGGCGGCGGGTGCCGATCGCGCCACGCTCGCCTTCCTGGTCGATGCCTACGACGAGGACATCGTCGATGGCGAGGCGCGCACGGTGCTGCGCCTGCACCCGCAACTGGCGCCGATCAAGGCGGCGGTGTTTCCCCTGCTGCGCAAGGAAGGACAGCCGGAGAAGGCCCGGCAGATCTACGATCTCCTGCGCCCGCTCTACGCGGTCGACTATGACCAGGCCGGCGCCATCGGCCGGCGCTACCGGCGCCAGGACGAGATCGGCACGCCGTTCGGCATCACCGTCGATCACCAGACCATGACCGACGCCACCGTCACCCTGCGCGAACGCGACTCGATGCAGCAGGAGCGACTGCCGATCGATCGCCTGGTGGGCGAAATCGCGCAGCGCCTGGCCCAACCGTGGCAGCGATGACCAGGCGCCCGCCCGCTGGCGAGCCCGCCTGAGCGAGAGGACATCATTCAATGGGTGGACGGACATCACACAAGGTCGTGCGGCCGGCGGCGAAGGCGACGCCTGCCGCGAAGACAGGGCGGGTCGTCTATGCCTTCGGCGGCGGCAAGGCGGATGGGAACGCCGGCATGAAGAACCTGCTCGGCGGCAAGGGCGCCAATCTGGCCGAGATGGCGGGACTCGGGCTGCCGGTGCCGCCGGGTTTCACGATCTCGACCGAGGTCTGCACCCACTACTACGCGCACGGCCACAAGTACCCGCCGTCGCTGCGCGCCGCGGTCGAGACGGCGCTCGGGCGCATCGAACGGCTGGTCGGCAAGCGCTTCGGCGACCCGGCCAATCCGCTGTTGGTCTCGGTGCGCTCCGGCGCGCGCGCCTCGATGCCGGGAATGATGGACACCATCCTCAACCTCGGCCTCAACGACCAGACGGTGCAGGGCCTCATCGCGCTGACCGGCAACCCGCGCTTCGCCTACGACTCGTACCGCCGCTTCGTCTCCATGTACGGCGACGTCGTCCTCGGCCTGAAGCCCGAGGACAAGGACGAGATCGACCCCTTCGAGGAGATTCTCGAGCGCAAGAAGCACGCCCGCGGCGTCACCCTCGACACCGAACTCAGCGCCGACGACCTGCGCGACCTGGTGGGAGAGTTCAAAACCGCCATCCGGGCCCGCCGCGGCGTCGACTTTCCGGAGGATCCGCAGACGCAGCTGTGGGGCGCCATCGGCGCCGTCTTCGGTTCCTGGAAGAACGACCGCGCCGACCTCTACCGCAAGCTGAACGGCATCCCCGAATCGTGGGGCACCGCCGTGAACGTCCAGGCGATGGTGTTCGGCAACATGGGCGAGGACTCCGGCACCGGGGTCGCGTTCACGCGCGACGCCGCCACCGGCGAGAACATCTTCTACGGCGAGTTCCTCATGAACGCGCAGGGCGAGGACGTCGTCGCCGGCACCCGCACGCCGCTGCCGATCGCCGAGCTCGAGCGCGCCAATCCGGTCGTCTACCGTCAGCTGCTCGGCATCCGCCGCAGCCTCGAACGACACTACCGGGACATGATGGACCTCGAGTTCACCATCCAGCAGGGGACGCTGTTCATGCTGCAGTGCCGGGTCGGCAAGCGCACCGGCGACGCCGCCATCCGCATCGCCGTCGAGATGGTGCGCGAGAAGCTCATCTCCTCGAAAGAGGCGCTCCTGCGCGTCGACCCCGAACAGCTCAACCAGCTGCTGCGGCCGACCTTCATGCCGGCCGAGAAGACACGCGCCACGCGCGAGCAGCGGCGCCTCGCCAAGGGGCTCAACGCCGGCCCCGGCGCGGCGACCGGACGGGTCTACTTCAACGCCGAGGACGCCGAGGCGGCCCAGGCGCGCGGCGAGTCGGTCATCCTGGTGCGCATCGAGACCTCGCCGGAGGACATCCGCGGCATGGTGGCGGCGGAAGGCATCCTCACCGCGCGCGGCGGCATGACCAGCCACGCCGCGCTGGTGGCGCGGCAGATGGGCAAGGTGTGCGTCGCCGGCTGCGACGCGCTGCGCATCGACTACCGGGCCCGCGAGTTGCGCATCGAGGGCCACGACCTGGTGCTGCGCGAGGGCGACGACCTGTCGATCGACGGCACCACCGGCGAGGTCTTCCGCGGTCGCATCGATACGCAACCGAGCGAAGTGGTGCGCGTGCTCATCGACCGCACGCTGGCGCCCGCCGACGCCCCCGCCTATCAGTTGTACGCCCAGCTCATGGGCTGGGCCGACAAAGCGCGGCGCCTGCGCGTACGCGCCAACGCCGACCAGCCCGACCAGAGCACCGCCGCGGTCGCCTTCGGCGCCGAGGGCATCGGCCTGTGCCGCACCGAGCACATGTTCTTCGGCGACGACAAGATCGGGCCGATGCGCGAAATGATCCTCGCCGACACGGTCGAGGCGCGCCGCGCCGCGCTGGCCAAGCTGCTGCCGCTGCAGCGCGCCGACTTCGCCGGCATCTTCCGCGCCATGGCCGGCAAGCCGGTGACCATCCGCACCCTCGACCCGCCGCTGCACGAGTTCCTGCCGCACGAGGCGGCCGAACAGCAGGGGCTGGCCGACGCCCTCGGCATCCCCCTGGCGCGCATCCAGCAACGCGTCGCCGCGCTGCACGAGTTCAACCCGATGCTCGGCTTCCGCGGCTGCCGCCTCGGCATCATCTTTCCCGAGATCACCGAGATGCAGGCGCGCGCCATCTTCGAGGCCGCGACGCTGGTGAAAAAAGAAGGCCTGGCGGTGCTCCCCGAGGTGATGATCCCGCTCGTCGGCCACGCCAAGGAGCTCGAGATGCAGGCGGCGATCGTGCGGCGCGTCGCCGGCGCGGTGGCGCGCGAGCAGGGCGTCAAGGTCCCGTGCATCATCGGCACCATGATCGAAGTGCCGCGCGGCGCCCTGACCGCCGACCAGATCGCCGCGCACGCCGCCTTCTTCTCTTTCGGCACCAACGACCTGACGCAGACGGCGCTGGGCGTCTCGCGCGACGACTCGGGCCGCTTCCTGGTGCCGTACGTCGGCGAGTTCGAGATCTACGCCCGCGACCCGTTCCAGTCGATCGACGAGGACGGCGTCGGCGCGCTGATCCACATCGCCGTCGAACGCGGCCGCCGCGTCCGCCCGGGCATGAAGATCGGCATCTGTGGTGAGCACGGCGGCGACCCCTCCTCGGTCATCTTCTGCGACCGCGCCGGCCTCGACTACGTGTCCTGTTCGCCCTACCGCGTCCCCATCGCCCGCCTCGCGGCGGCCCATGCGGCCCTGACGGCTTAGGTCATTTCTCACACGGAGCCACGGAAAAGCGGAGGCGAATCCATGTCATCACCGCACCCTCCGCTGCTCCGCTTCTCCGTGTGAGGATGCCGCTGCCCATCTCCGGCCGCACGCGGGTCGTCGGCATCCTCGGCGACCCGGTCGAGCATTCGCGCTCGCCGGCGATGCACAACGCCGCCTTCGCGGCGCTCGGGCTCGACTGGGTGTACGTACCCTTCCCGGTCGCGGCGGCGGAGATCGGCGCCGCGGTGGCGGCGGTGCGCGCGCTCGGGCTGGCGGGTGTCAACGTCACGGTGCCGCACAAGGAGTCGGTACTGGCCCACCTCGACGCCGTGACGCCGCTGGCGCGACGCGTCGGGGCGGTGAACACCATCATCAACCGCGGTGGGCGGCTGCTCGGCGACAATACCGACGTGCACGGCTTCGCCCAGACGCTGCGCGGCCGGCGGCTGCGCGGCCGCTCCGTCGTGGTCATCGGCGCCGGCGGCTCGGCGCGCGCCGTGCTCGCGGCGTTGACGGCAGTCGAGGTGGGCCGGGTGACCCTCGCCAACCGGACGCCGGCGCGGGCGCGCGCCCTGGCACGCCGCCTGCGCGGCACCCGCGTCGAGGTGGTGCCGCTGGCGGCCCTGACGGATGTCGGGCGCCTCGCCGACGCGGCGCTGGTCGTCAACACCACCTCGATCGGCCTCGCCGGCGGCCCGTTCCCGCCCGTGGACTACGCCGCCACCCCGGCGCGCTGCCTGTTCGTCGATCTGGTCTACGTCCGCGACACCGCGTTCCTGGTCGCCGCACGCCGCGCCGAACGGCCGGTGGCGGACGGATCGACCATGTTGCTGCACCAGGGCGCCCACGCCTTCACTCTGTGGACCGGCCGCCGCGCGCCGCTGGCGGTAATGCGACGCGCGATGGGGACGTTGGGGCGAAAGTGACACTTCTCGCCGCGAGAAGTGTCACTTTCGCCCCAACGTCCCCACTCCGCTCGCGCCTGGCGGACGACGTCGCCACTGTATGCGACACAGTGAAGTTCGCGCTTGACCGTCGCGTAGCGGCGGCTAGCATCTGCCCGCCGCTGGAGCGGTATCTGATGGTGAATACGATCGTCCCATGAGCACCCGTCTCGGAGAGCTGCTGGTCAAGCGCGGGTTGATCTCGTCCACCCAGCTCGACAAGGCGATCGAGCACCACGAGAGCGAGGAGAATGGCGCGCTCAGCACGGTGCTGGTGTCGCTGCGCATCTTCAGCGACGCCGAGCTCACCGCCATTTTGCAGAAGGAGTACCGCCTGCCGCTGGTCGACCCGGCGGCGATGGAGGTGCCGCCAGAGGTGGTGCGATTGGTGCCGCCGGCGCTGGCCCGCCGCCACCATCTCGTGCCGATCAGCCTCAGCGGCTCGACGCTGACGCTGGCGATGTCCGACCCGTCGAACCTGGTCGCCATCAACGAGGTCAAGTTCCTCACCGGCTATGACGTCAAGGTCGCCGTCGCCGCCACCAGTTCGGTGACCGCCGCCATCGGCACTCTCTACGACGAGGGCACCGACTACAACGACGTGCTGGCGCAGGTGGAGAACGACGACGTCGAGCTGGTCCGCGACGAGGACGACATCGACGTCAAGGAACTCGAGCGCGCCACCGAGGACGCGCCGGTCGTCCGGCTGGTCAACGCCATCCTCACCAGCGCCGTCAAGCGCCGCGCCAGCGACATTCACCTCGAGCCGTTCGAGCGGATGTTCCGCGTCCGCTACCGCGTCGACGGCGTGCTCGAAGAGATCATGAAGCCGCCGCTGAAGCTGAAGAACGCCATCACCTCGCGCATCAAGGTGATGGCGGCGCTCGACATCGCCGAGCGACGGCTGCCGCAGGACGGCCGCATCAAGCTCAAGTTCGGCGCCGGGCAGGACATGGACTTCCGTGTCTCGGTGCTGCCGACGATCTTCGGCGAGAAGATCGTCCTGCGCCTCCTCGACAAGCAGAACCTGCAGCTCGACATGACCAAGCTGGGCTTCGAGGAGCTGGCGCTCAAGGACTTCAAGGACTCGATCTACAAGCCGTTCGGCATGGTTCTGGTGACCGGCCCGACCGGCAGCGGCAAGACCACGACGCTGTACTCGGCGCTGTCGGAGCTGAACAAGATCAACTGCAACATCTCCACCGCCGAGGATCCGGTCGAGTACAACCTGGTCGGCATCAACCAGGTGCAGATCAACGAGGACATCGGCCTCAACTTTGCCAACGCCCTGCGCTCCTTCCTGCGCCAGGACCCGGACATCATCATGGTCGGCGAGGTGCGCGACTTCGAAACGGCCGAGATCGCCATCAAGGCGGCCCTCACCGGCCACTTGGTGCTCTCCACCCTGCACACCAACGACGCACCCTCGACCATCAATCGGCTGCTCAACATGGGCGTCGAGCCGTTCCTGGTCGCCTCGTCGGTCAACCTCGTCCTCGCCCAACGCCTCGCCCGCGTCGTCTGCCAGAGCTGCAAGGAGCCGGTCGAGATTCACCCGCAGGCGCTGATCGAACTCGGCATCAGCAAGGACGAGGCGGCGACGACGACGTGCTTCCATGGCGCCGGCTGCCCGCAATGCGGCGGCACCGGGTACCGCGGGCGCGTCGCCCTCTACGAGGTGATGCCGGTGAGCGAGGAACTGCGCGAGCTGGTGCTCAATGGCGCCTCCTCCACCGAAATCAAGAAGACCGCCGTGAGCCTCGGCATGATGACACTGCGGCAGAGCGGCCTGCTCAAGCTGCGGCAGGGGCAGACGACGATCGAGGAGCTGATCCGCGTCACCATGGCGGACTGACTTGGGCGGACTGACTTGGGCGGACTGACTTGGGCGGACTGACTTGGGCGGACTGACTTGGGCGGACTGACTTGGGCGGACTG
>Ga0105044_10000207_pt1 | contig 68286 bp, 56 predicted proteins | sample MAT01_FD_78092 | JGI IMG/M metagenome (GOLD analysis project Ga0105044, IMG submission 78092) | Freshwater microbial communities from Lake Fryxell liftoff mats and glacier meltwater in Antarctica - MAT-01 | ecosystem: Environmental > Aquatic > Freshwater > Ice > Liftoff microbial mat | place...
CAGAAGCGGCTGAGGTCGTCCATGACCGTACCATCCGAAGGAGGGGAATTCCCATCGTGCGATGGAATACCTTACCATGCCTCAGTCAAAGCATGCAAGACTGAGCGGACACCACCGGAACCTTCATGTCACAGCAATTCGGAGGCGATTGGACTATCCTAAAACTCGAATGCCTTCGTAAATATCTGGGAGCTTATGTCAATGTGATGAAAAACCAGAAGCAGTTCACCAAATGGTATATTGATGCTTTCGCTGGTACGGGATACGTCGAGTTAGGCAATAGTGTCCGCGACGAACCTGAACTCCTATTTGATTGCCAGGAGACAGCTGAGACGGCAAAGTGTATTCTTGCGGGTTCAGCTGAGCAATCTCTTTGTATTTCGCCATCATTTGACCGCTACATCTTCATCGAGCAGGATCGTGGCCGTGCCGAGGAATTAAAGCGACTCCAAGTTAATCACTTGGATCAATGGAGTAATGTTGATATACGAAACGATGATGCCAATAATATTTTAAGGTCTATCTGCAAAGCGTGGAGGCATGGGTACGATCGAGGAGTCGTTTTCCTCGATCCTTTTGGAATGTCGGTGGATTGGGCAACTTTAGAGGCTATCTCTGCGACAAAGTCACTCGATCTCTGGTATCTTTTTCCTATCAGTGCTGTCAATCGCCTGCTCGTTAGAGATGGCGAGATTCCGCTCGCCTGGAAATGTCGACTTACTAAGGTGCTTGGAAGCGATAGATGGGAAGAGGCTTTTTTCACCCGAAGGAGATCCACCAACCTATTCGAGGACATCGTAGAAGATGTGACGAAACGGAGTTTATTTCAGGTAGCGGATTTTGTTATTAGTCAACTGAAAACCATCTTCCCATTGGTTGCAGATCCTCTTTGGTTAAAGAACTCTAGAGGTTCACCGCTGTTCTTGTTCTGTTTCGCTGTGAGTAATCCGAGTAAAAAAGCCAGAGAAATCGCCAATCGCATTTCCGACCACATTCTGAGATCAGCCTGATGGCGATGTCTTCGATAGAGTGGACTGATGCCACTTGGAACCCGCTCACGGGCTGCACCAAGATCAGCCCGGGTTGCAAGAATTGCTACGCGGAGCGGATGAGCCATCGCCTCATGCTGATGGGGCAGCCGAACTACGCCAATGACTTCGAACTGACCCTTCACGAGCGGATGCTGGAAGTGCCGCTGCGCTGGAAGAAGCCGCAGCGAATCTTCGTGAACTCCATGTCCGACCTTTACCACAAGGACGTGCCGGAGGAGTTCATTCAGCGTGTCTTCGCCACGATGGTAAAGGCGGACTGGCACATCTTCAAGATCCTGACGAAGCGAGCCGACCGACTGGAAGAACTCTCACCCCGCCTGCCCTGGGCGAAGCACATCTGGCAGGGCGTGAGCGTCGAGAACGCGGACTACACGTTCCGCATCGACCACCTCCGCCGCACGGCGGCTCACGTTCGCTTTCTGTCGATCGAGCCGTTGCTGGGCCCGATTACGAACCTGGACCTCACAGGCATTCACTGGGCCATCGTCGGCGGCGAAAGCGGCCCCGGTTGCCGACCGATGGAGGCGGAGTGGGTGACGCAGATCGCCGAGCAATGCCAGAAGCAGGGCACGGCTCTCTTCGTGAAGCAGATGGGAGAGAAGCTGGCGCGAACGCTGAAGCTCAAGAGCAAAAAGGGCACCGAGCCCGACGAATGGCCACAGGAATTGCGAGTGAGAGAGTTTCCAAGCTAGCCCCCAAGGATTTCAATGAGCCCCTGGCTCGCGCGTGAGTGCCAGGGCAATCACGGTGCCCGAACGAGTGAACGGTCCATCCTACACCTCAGGGGTATGACAAAGCACCATACTCACTCCACCCACTCGAACAAGGGCTTTGTTGTCATCACTTCGCGGATCACTCGACTCAATCCCAAACCCCTTTCCGCTTCGCTTCGGGACGCAACAATATCATTCAGGAGTACCTTCTTCCCCAGGAGCAATCACACCATGGCAGAAACCCTCGAATTCAAGGCTGAACTCAAGCAGCTTCTCCACCTGATCACGCACTCGCTTTACTCCGACCGCGATATCTTCCTGCGCGAACTCATCTCCAACGCCTCGGATGCGATCAATAAAGTTCGCTTCGATTCGCTCGCGAACGAGGACGCCCTTGAGGGCAACAAGGACTGGAAGATCCGCATCACCCTGGACAAGGACGCCAAGACCCTCACGCTCTCCGACAACGGCGTCGGCATGAGCCGGGAGGACGTCGTCGCGAACCTGGGCACCATCGCCCAGTCTGGCACCAAGGCGTTCCTCGAAGCGGCAAAGCAGAAATCGAGCGCCCCCTCGGAGATGCCCGGCCTAATCGGCCAGTTCGGCGTCGGCTTTTACTCTGCCTTCATGGTCGCGGACACGGTGACGGTGCTCACCCGCCCCACCGGCGGGCCACAGGGCGGCACCAAGTGGGTCTCGGATGGCCAGGGGGCTTACACTCTCGAAGCCGTCGAAAAAGCCGACCGCGGCACGGACGTCGTTCTCCACCTCAAGGAGGACGCCCTCGATTACCTCGAACCCTGGCGTTTGAAGAACCTCGTCCGCAAGTTCTCGGACTACATCGAGCACCCTGTCGTGATGCCGATCGAGACGGAGACGGACGGCCAGAAAGAAACGACCGAGGAGACGCTCAACCAGCGGACCGCCATCTGGCTGCGGAACAAACGCGAGGTGAAGGACGAGGAGTACGACGAGTTCTACAAGCAAATCTCCCACGATGCCGAGAGCCCCGCGAAGGTGATCCACTTCGCGGCCGAGGGAAAGACCGAGTTCAAGGTGCTCGCCTTCATCCCGGCCCACAAGCCGATGAGCTGGGACTACGAGGAGCAAGTCACCGGGTTAAAGCTCTACGTTCAGCGCGTTCTCATCATGGAGCGCTGCGAGCAGGTGCTGCCGTTCTACCTTCGCTTCGTGAAAGGCGTCGTCGATTCCGCCGACCTGCCGTTGAACGTCTCCCGCGAGATCCTGCAATCGAACCCGCTGCTCGACACGATCCAGAAGAGCGTGGTGAAGAACATCCTCGACGGCCTCGCGGGGATGCTCAACGTCGACTACGACAAGTATCTCGCCTTTTACAAGGGCCTGGGCAGCGTGCTGAAGGAAGGCCTGACGCGAGACTGGAGCAACCGCGAGAAGATCGCCGACCTGCTGCTGTTCGAGTCCGCGAATTCGGAGCCAGGCAAGTTCACCACACTCGCGGACTATGTCGGAAAGATGCCCGAGGGCCAGGACACGATCTACTACCTCATCGGCGAGGCGACCGAAGCCCTGCGGAATTCCCCTTACCTGGAAGCGTTTCGGGCGAAGGGTTATGACGTGCTGCTGTTGACGGACCCGATTGACGAGTTCGCGTTGCCGAACCTGCACGAGTACAAGGGGAAGAAGCTCCAGGCGGCCGACCGCGGGGAACTGAAGGCGGATGACGCCGAGATCGCCAGTGAGACGAAGGAGGCGTTCGCCTCGCTGCTGACGGCCATCAAGGAGAAGCTGCCCGAGGTCGCGGAGGTTCGCCTTTCGCAGCGTCTCACGGAAAGCGCTGCCTGCCTGGTGGCGGACGCCGGGGCGATGACAGCCCACATGGAGCGGTTGATGCAACGGCTCGGCCAGGGGGCGGCCGGGTCGAAGCGTGTCCTCGAACTGAACCCCAAGAACGCCGCGGTCGCCGCCGCCCGGGGCCTGGTGGGCAAGGACGATTCTCGCCTCGAGTCGTACGCCCGCCTCTTCTACGATCAGGCCCTGCTCGCGGAGGGGAGCAAGCTGACGAATCCCGCAGCCTTTGCGAAGAGGTTGAATGACCTGATCGCACGGGATGCGCAGTCCGCCTCGTAAACAGGTCGGACCGCTCCCATCCGTTCAACTCCCGCCTTCATCCCCCGTTGCGACACGATTCGCACCGGGGGTCGTTTCCCCCGTCGAGCTTGCCATTATCCGACGCCGATACTGAGCCTGACCGGGAAGGGATGCTCGTCAGCTGCTTTTAAGACCTGTCGACTTTCGCGTCGGGATGAAAGCTTCTCGCCTGACGCGAAAACCCCTTCCGAGATTTCCGATTTTTCCGCCGATTCCCTCGGCACGGATTTGAAAGCCGTTCTAGTGTTATCCTAGCTGGCGGTCTGCAGTCAGTCTCTTGAAGGATTCAGCACCATGATCACCTTCCTTCTCCTTGGCGTGGCGGTTCTGGCCTCCTCGGCCTTGTATGTCGTGGCGACCCGCGGTTCGGCGGTCCACACGGCCCTGGCGGCGGACAACACGGTGATCGGTCTTCGCGACTGTGCCACCGACACGCTGCCCGGCGGCATGATGCGACCATCCTCCCGAGCCTCCGACTGGCAAATGACTTCTGTCGACGATCTCTCCGCCGCGGAAGACCTCCTGGACTGCCTCGAAGCCAACGGCGTCGCCGATAAGGAACTGGTCGTGATGGGCAACAAGTGCTTCGCCGTCCGCTGGCGGTAAAGCGGATCACCCACTCCGACTCTCACACAAGCCCCGGTCTACCGGGGCTTGTGTCGTTTTCAGGCACAATCCCCCACAATCTCCCACAATCACTGTCGATCTTCGTTGTTCCAGCGTTTCCTGGTTGCCGGGATTCCCCGATGCACTTACATTCGTGAACATTCCTCGCCATCCACTCCCCCAGCCTGGAGCTGTTCTGCCATGGGTGCATCTCACTCGTCGTCTCTGTCGACCGCGCCGCCGCTAGCGATGCCGCTTCGGCTCAACCTTTCGGTCATGATGTTCCTGCAATTCGCGATCTGGGGGGCGTGGTTTGTTGTCTTCTTCCCTTACCTTCGCGGGCTGGACTTCAGCGGTGAGCAGGCCGGCAAGTTGATAGGAAACATGGCCCTCGGCGCGATCCTGTCGACGATCTTCGCGGGGTACATCGCGGACCGGTTCATCGCGAGCCAAATCCTGATGGGCATCTGCCATCTGCTCGGGGCCGTGATGCTTTATCTGGTGGCCCAGGTCAAGACACCCCAGGAATACGACACCCTTTTCGCCCTGACACTCGGATATTCGCTGCTGTACAACCCGACGCTTGTGCTCGCGAACTCAATCACCTTCCGCCACGTGCCGGACGGCCAGCGTGACTTCCCCCGCATTCGCGTGCTCGGCACCCTGGGCTGGATCGCGGCGGGGTTCGCGATCGATGCCATCTTCCGTGACGGCGATAAGTCCGCGTCCGCGACCAATGGCCCGCTGCTACTCGCGGCCGGCCTTTCGGCGGTGCTGGGCGTCTACAGTTTCCTGCTGCCTCACACGCCGCCGAAGGCCAGTTCGGAAGGGGGCGGCATCCCGTTCCTGAAGGCGCTCGCGCTATTCAAGGATCCCTCGTTCGCGGTGTTCTTCATCGTGTCCCTGGTCATCACGGTGGTGCTGGCCTTTTACTACGTCGTGACCGCGGACTTCCTTCAGAAAGAGGTCGGCATCAAGAATATCGGGCAGACGATGAGCATCGGGCAGTGGTGTGAACTGATCTTCCTGCCGCTGTTGCCGATCTTCCTGTGGAAGCTGGGGATGAAGTGGGTGCTCGCTCTCGGCATGTTCTGCTGGGGCCTGCGTTACCTCCTCTTCGCGAACTCCGGCCCGGAGGGGCTCCCGTTCGTTCTCGCGATCATCGGGATCGCGCTGCACGGCTTCTGCTTCGACTTCTTCTTCGCAGCGGGCTTCATCCACGTCGACAACGAAGCCCCCTCCGACGTCAAAGCCAGCGGCCAGGCCCTCTTCAGCTTCCTGACGTACGGCGTCGGCATGTGGCTGGGCAGCGTGCTCTGCGGCATTCTTCAGGACCGGTACACCGATCCCGTGACCAAGGTCACAAACTGGCGAGAGTTCTGGATGGTGCCAAGCATCGGTGTACTCGCATGCCTGGTGGTGTTCGTGCTCTTCTTCCGCATGAAGCCGAAGCCGAGATAGTGGCTTACGCCGCTCGCGGCGGAACACTGTTCCGGGGAATCACAAGTTGATCCATTCCGGCAACGCTCCACCGCGAGCGGCGAAGAGGGTTACTTCCGCACGTAGAACGCGGCAACCTTGCCACGACTCACGCAGGTCCATTCCTTCGGGTTCGCGGCGAAGTAATCCTCGAATCCCGAGCCGATTCGGGTCAGGGCGAAGTCGAATTGTCCATAACGCTCCTGCCACTTCTGCACGGCGGCGGCGGTGTCGGTCTCCGCGGCGAGCAGGAACTCGATGAGCCACTGGTCGCCGAAGAGTTCGCAGCGGTCATCGACGAAGACGCGGTAGCCAGGGGCGTGGTAGATCACGTAGCCGCCGTCGATGTAATCGTTGAAGAGCCGGTTCCGCGTCATCGATCGTGGCTCGTGCTCCTTCAGCGTCGCCAGCATTTCCCCCGGCCACTTCTTTCCATCGAGAACGACCCACCCCGCGCCCACCAGCGGCACCGGCAGCTTCGCAGCCTGGATTCCCAGTGCGATCGCAACGACGAGTGTCGGCAGGGCGAGATTCGCCCTCCAGCGAGTTGGTGGGGGCCCTTCCCTTTCAAGCGGTGTCTGGAAGTCTGGTCGATGCTTCGCGAGCCAGGCGGCCCAGCGTGTGTGAGGCCACATCGCGGCGATGGCGACAAGGCCGGAAACCGCGAAGAGCGGAGCGTGCCGAACCCGGCCGTAAGACTGCACCATCCAGAACAACGGCAGCAGCCAGGCGACCTGCGGCTTCGAGCCCAGCGTGCCCGCTAGCACGAAGAGATACAGGGCGGTGAAAGCGATGACCGGCCACGCGAGCGGATCGGCAGGGTCAAGCCGCGAGTGCTCCTGGATGATGAGCGGCAAGGCCGGCGAGTCCATGATCGCGAACCAGGTGCGTGGCAGGTCAAGGCCGTACGGATTGAGGAATGCGGTGGAGGCGCAGGCGAAGCCGAGGAGAGCGAGAATTCCGACATGCCTCCAGGCCTTCACGGGTGAGGGCCAACCGATCGCCCAGGCGAGAGTCCAACCGCTGGCGGCAAGCGCCATTGTCACGAGGCCGCCGAGCATTCCGCCGTGGCAGTTCGACCAGACGAGATAGACCGGCACCAGCCAAAAAAGGCCGCGCCAGTGCAGGCGACCCGCGTCGAGGTCCGTGAGCAGCATCATCGTGACGAGCAAGCCGGAGATCGTTGCGAGGTGCGGGCGGACATGAAAGTGCGACGACCCCGCCGCCACGGCCGCGAAGAGGAACAGCCCTGCCGCGATGGGGTGCAGCCCGGTTTGCACCAGCCGCGACGCCGGCCAGGCGAACGTAGCCGCCAGGATCGTCGCCGTGGCGAGCAGCAGCGTATCGAGCCCCGCGAGGCGATGGGCGAGGGCCATGCTGATTTCGCCGAGCCACTGATGCGGAATCCAGTGCGAACCCGCGAAGGTGAAGGTGAACGGGTCCGTGTCGAAGAAGCCGACGGCGAGGATCCGCTCGCCAACGACCGTGTGCCAGAAGGTGCCAGGATCTTGGAAAAAGCCGGTCCGGCCCGCCGCGAGGAAGGCGACCCAGAGAATCAGGAATACGATCGCGCCCGGGGCGACCCACTTCGAGCCGTTCATGACGCCGCCGTTTCGAGGACAGGCGGGCCCAACCGCTTCGCCGGGCAACACGGCCGGAAGGCGAGCGTGTGAAGGAGCAGAATCGCCGGTGCCACCCAGAGGAACCAGAAGGAGCCCGTCCGCAAAAGGTTCATCGCCAGGCACCCGAAATTGATCGCCAGGAGGGCTGCAACCACCACGGGGCGAGGAAGCGATCGTGGCTTCCTGATCATCTCCACGATCGCCGGGAGCAGGAGAACGAGGTCGAATGGCCAGGCGCCGTAAGGGGCTGTCGCGAACGACACGAGAAGCAATCGCGGCGTCTGCTCCTGCCAGTTCCAGGAGTGGCGCTCGCGGTGCCAGTGCCAGGCGAACCAGGCGAGGCCGAGGGCCATCGGCACGAACTGGAGAGCGAATCGCCCTTCGCCGAACGCGAGCCGAAGCAGCGTGCCGAGGGTCGGGGACACCCACTGATCGGGCGGGCGGTTCGCCATCGCATCCGCGTATTGCTGAATCACCTGCGGGTTGAAGGTGAGCGGCAAGAGCGTGCAGACGATCCCCGCGATGGCTCCGCCCACCAGCAGGCTCGCCCGGCGTCTAGCGATGGCGTCGCAGAGAATCGCCAGCCAGAGGAGATACGCCAGGTGGGGTTTGATCGCCAGTAACACCGTGGCAGCCCCCGCGAGAAACGGTCGATCGTGCTTCAGGGCGATCAGAAAGAGCACGGCCCCCAGCAAAAGCAGCGGCCCGATCTGCCCCGCGTGAAGTGCGAAGAGCGTGGGAACGAAGGCGCCCGCGATAAGCCAGCCAAGCCAGCGACGGTCGCGGCGCCCACCGTAAAGCTGCCAGAGTCGATCGCCAGCGAAGCCGACGGCGGCGAGGTTCACGAGCAGCCAGAGAAGCTGAGCCTCACGTGCCGGCAGCAGCCCCAGGGGCAGCACGGCTGTGAGCGACCAGGGCGGGTTCCACATCATCACCGCTTCGGAAGTATCCCGCCCTGCCGCCACCTGGAGCGGGAAGAGAAGGCTCGGATCGTACGCGTTCTGTCCATCCAGCGTCAATCGTGCGGCGGCCCAGTATTCGATGAAGTCGTCCGGCGGCCAGACGGCGGGATTCCGCAGCAACTGTCGAACCTGGATGGCAAGCAGAACGAGTACGAGCCCGAGCGCCAGTCCGGTCACGAGTCGGCGCGAGTTCATGGCGAAGCCTAGAACGCGAAATCAGCCGTGGCGAGTCCGGGAATCGGAACTTCCGCCCTGAGGGGAGCGGCAGAAAGAGCTTGACCACAGAGTCACAGAGGACACTGATCTCTGTGTTCTCAGTGACTCTGAAATAAACCATCTTCTGTTTGTCGCCTAAGGACCGGCTCATCATCAACTGTCGGATTCTTCATTCAGCCGCGGAGCGGCGACCGAGAGCGATCACGGACCGGGGCAACCTTTCCTGCCAAACCCGACAGTTGATGAGGCGCCAGTCCTAGGCCGCGATCCGTGTGGCGGGCGTGACCCCGGTGACCACCTGATCGAAGTACGCGAAGAGTTCATTCTCGAATCGGTCCTTGCGGAAGTTCAGGGCCTGACGGCGAGCCGCGCGTGGGTCGAAGCGATCGGCGTTTCGCTCGAAGCGTTCGATTGCCTCGCAGACCGCGTCGGTCGTCTGCTCCTCGAAGAAAAGCCCCGTCGCGTCGCTGACAGCACCAAGGGGGCGGACCGTCTCCGTGGCACCGCCCCGGCCGAGCGCGATCACCGGGCACCCGCAGGCCTGGGCTTCCACGGGCACGATGCCAAAGTCTTCCTCCCCCGGGAAAAGCAAGGCTTTCGCCCGGCGGAAGTGGTCGCGAATCACCTCGTCCGACTGCCAGCCCAGGAACGAGGTGTTCCTGCCAGCGGTCGCCTTCAGTTTCTCCAGATGCTGCCCGGAGCCGATCACCACGAGTCGCCGGCCAAGCCTCTCGCAGGCCTCGATCGCCAGGTCGAAGCGCTTGTAAGGAGCCAGCGCGGACACCACGAGGTAAAACTCTTCGACGTTCGGAGTGCGGAATTCGGGATGCGGAATTGAGGACGACTTCGTCCACTCCGCATTGCGAATCCCGAACTCCGCGTTACCCCCGGGGTTGTAGAACTCGGTATCCACGGGGGGATAGATCACCACGCTGTCGCGGTCGTAGCAATCGCGGATGCGACACTGGATCGTGCGGCTGATCGCCACGAAGTGCGTGACGCGGTCCGAGGTGCGGCGATCCCAGGTGCGAATTCGCGACAGGAGCTCATCAATCGCGCGAGCCTTCAATCCCCGCCCCGCGAAGTACGACTCCTTCATGTGCCAGGCGTACCGCATGGGGGTGAAGCAGTACGAGAGATGCGGCACGCCCTTCGGCGGAGTCGCGGACTTCGCAACACAGTGGCTGAGGCTGACGACGAGATCCGCGTCCCGCACTCGCCACCCCGCGGCGAACGGCATGAGGGGTAGAAGGTAGCGATAGTAACGATCAACGCGAGGAAGCCGATTGAGCAAGCTGGGCTGAAGACGCAGGGCTTCGATCGCGGGAGCGACGCTGCCACGGCGGTGCAACAGCGTCAACAATCGAGCCTCCGGCCAGCGCTGGCAGAGCGGTTCCAGGCACTTTTCGCCGCCGCGCATGCCTGTCAGCCAGTCGTGGACCAGCACAACGCGTTCGCCCTGGCCGAGTTCCATGGCCTTCTCCCCGTGGTTCCATGTGTGGCGGGAGTGTAACGATTCTGCGGGTTAATCGAAAGGCGAACCAGGCTCAAGCATTTTTGCGATTCGATCCCGCCATGTTGCACCTGGTTTACTATCGTTGTAAGCTGAATCAGGCTTTGTCGGAACGATTGTCTGGCACTCGCAGCCTGGCTTCTTTTGTCCACGCCGGAGACTGTCCCATGGCGTTCGCGCTCAACATCGGCAAGTGCAGCCTGCTGGGCAACTATCGAGAGAACAACGAAGACTCGATCGAGGTCAAGCAATTCCCGGACCTCACCGTCTGCATCGTGGCCGACGGCATGGGCGGGCAGGCCGCGGGCGAAATCGCCTCCAAACGAGCCATCGACATCATCCCTCGTGAGCTGCGGAAGAACCTGACGGCGAACCTCACCGGCGAGGCGGTCAAGGGAGTGATTCGTCGCGCCATCGTGCAGGCGAATGAAGAGATCATGGCAATGGGCGCCCTGGACAAGGACATGAAGAACATGGGGACCACCGTGGTGGTGGCCGTGTGGCGCAAGGGCACGGAGATGTACATCGCCGGTGTCGGCGATAGCCGTTGCTACCTGATTCGCAATAAATCCATCCAGCAGCTGACCATCGATCACTCACTGGCCCAGGCGCTCGTCGAAGCCAAGACGATCTCCGCGGCCGAGGCGAAGGAGCACCGCTTCAAGAACGTGCTCTGGAAGTATCTCGGCAGCAAGGAAGTGGGCGAAGGGCCCGATGTCTCCGTGGTGCCGTTGCAGTCCGGCGACCGCTTCGTTCTCTGCTCGGACGGCCTCTCAGGCGTCGTGACGGATGAACAGTTGCAGGCGTATGTGGATGAGCAGAAGGATATGCAAGCCTGTGCGGAAGGCCTGGGGCAGCTGGCGCTTGACCAGGGCTCCCGCGACAACGTCTCGACACTGGTCATCGATGCGAGCGAAGCGTAACGTGGAGCCACGCCACGACGCCAGCGAGACGGTTCCGTGTCACCAGTACATCTGGGCGGTGGGCTTGATCACGAGCTCCGGGATCGAGGCCCTCGCTGGCAGGCACGTCACGAAGAACACCGCTTCCGCCACGTCTTCGGGCTTCAGGATCAACGCTCGCTGCTCTTCCGACACGGGCTTCGGCCGCTGCACCAGGATGGGCGTGTCGATTTCGCCAGGGTAGATGTTGCTGACGCGAACGCCGCTGTCCTTTTCTTCGTTCGAGAGCACCATTCCAAGCCCGCCCATGGCGAACTTGGCCGCGACGTACGCCGCCCCGCCCAGCGGATTCGCTCGCTTCCCGGCGACGGAGACCACGTTCACGATCATGCCGTCCTTCCGCTCGAACATCTGCGGTAGCACTGCCTTCGTGCAGTAAAAGGCGCCATCCAGATTCGTGCGGATCATCATGTCCCACGATTCCGGCGTCAGTTCACGCATGGTGCGAGCCTTCAGATTCGTCCCCGCGTTATTCACCAGGATGTCGACCTGGCCAAACGCCGCGGTCGCCTTCTGAATCAGGGCCTCGCAGGCCTCGTTCTTTGTCACGTCCGTCGGCACCACGATGAGCCGATCGCCCACGGCGAACTCCTTCGCGACCGCCTCGAGTTTGGCGCCGTCCCGCCCCGCGATCGCGACTTTGGCTCCGTGGTCGAGGAAGAGTTTCGCGACGGCCTTGCCGACGCCGGAGCCGCCGCCAGTAATGACGGCGACCTTGTTCGAGAGCTTTTGCATGAGGAACTCGGTAGGAACAATCGTGCGAACCCGGCCACAGGAGTAGCTTCGACGAGTCGTTTTCGGAGCGGAGCGAGAGAAGACGACCGCGTTGCAGCTAAACGGAGTGAACCCTTTTCGCTATGCTACTGTCCAACCCTTCAGGCGGCACCCGCCAGTCCGCTGGGCCATGAACGAGGATAGCGATGAACGCCGATCTCCGCCGACGAACCGACGAATTGTGCGCCCGACTCACCCAGCTACGAGACTCTCTTTGATGTTGCTGGTAAAACCAAGATTCGCAACGAACTCGAGGCCCGTCAGTCCGAATCGGACTTCTGGAACAACCCGGAAACCGCTCGCGTCGCGATCCATCAATTCAAGCAGTTGAACGTGGTCCTCAAGCCGTATGAGGAGCTTCTGCGTGCCGCGGACGACCTGCGCACCATGGGGGAACTCGCGGAGGAAGACGCCAGCTTTGAAGCCGAGATCGAACCGGCGCTCCAGAAAGCCGAGGAGCAGTTTGAAGGCTTTGAACTTCAGGCGATGCTCAGCGGCAAGCAGGACGCGGCCAACGCCATCGTCTCGATCAAGCCCGGCGCCGGCGGTACGGACGCCTGCGATTTTGCCGACCGCCTTTACCGCATGTACAAGATGTGGGCCCAGAAGCACGATTACCAGATCGAGGAGCAGGACCTCGAACCGAACATGGAAGCCGGGGTGCAAAGCGTCACCTTCCGCGTGATTGGAGCTTACGCTTACGGCTACATGCAGAGTGAGATCGGCGTCCATCGCCTCGTGCGCATCAGCCCCTTCGGTTCCGGCGACACCCGGCAGACGTCCTTCGCGGCGGTGGATGTCGTGCCCGAACTTGACGACACCATCGAGATCGAGCTCAAGGCAGACGACATCATCAAGCAGACGTTCTCCGCAGGCGGCCCCGGCGGCCAGCACCAGAACAAGACGCAGTCCGGAGTGCGGTTGATCCACACTCCGACAAACGTGCGGGCCGAGAGCCGTACGGAACGCAGCCAGCACAAGAACTACGACAACTGCATCCGCATGCTCAAGGCCCGGCTGTATGCGATCGAGGAGAACAAACGTCTCGGCGATATTGCCAACCGCTACGATTCCAAGGGCGAAATCGCCTTCGGCAGCCAGATCCGCAGCTACGTGATGCAGCCTTACACGCTGGTGCGGGACGAACGCGACGGCATCGACGTGAAGATCCCCGCAATCAACGCCGTCCTCGACGGCGACCTCGACGAGTTCATGCACGCCTTCCTCCGCCACAAGACGGCGAAGCAGAACAAGGCCAAGAAGTGAAACGGGGATCTCGGAACGGGGAACTCGGAATCGTACTGGACGAGTTCCCGATTCGCGAGCACTCGTCACTCCACTCTATGAACCTCACGATCGATGTTCCGAACCTCCAGGCCACCGAGTCCCTCGGGCGTCGCCTGGGGGAATTGCTCTTCCCGGGCAGCGTCATCGCTCTCATCGGTCCGCTCGGAGCGGGCAAGACGCACCTGGTGCGAGCCATCGCGGAAGGGCTCGACGTTCGCAACCCGGCCGCGGTGAATAGCCCCACGTTCGTGTTGATCCAGGAATACCCCGCTCGATTGCCCATCTACCACTTCGATGCGTACCGCCTCTCGGGCTCGCGCGAGTTCGCGGAACTCGGAACGCAGGAGTACTTCGAGGGTGACGGCGTCTGCCTGGTGGAATGGGCGGACCGCGTGGCGGAGGCCATGCCAGGGGAACATCTGCGGATCGAGATTCATCCCGTGGACGAGAATCGGCGACGATTCGACGTGACAGCGCTCGGCTCGCGATATGTGGCGCTGCTCAGTTCCCTCAGCACATCCTGATGTGGCTCGATTCGCTCGCGTGTCATGCCCGTCACCAGATCATAAAGGACTCGATTCATCGGACAGGGCACATTCGCCCTCTCTGCCAGGCGGATCAGGTGGCCGTTATAGTTGTCGATCTCCGTGCGGCCCTTCATGATCTCCCCGGCCATTGAGCAATAGGTGCCTCGAAGCGAGGGCTCAAAGGCCTTCGCCATCGTTCGTGCCAGCCAGCGTTGGCGGAGAATCCAGGCGACCGTCGCGGGGCGGAAGGGGCCGACCTTGCCGAGCCGGAGGCCGTGGGACGCGAGGATGCGGTAGTTTTCCTGGATGAGGTCAAAGAAGAGCCTTCTCGCGACAGGCAGCGAGAGCAACTTGCCGTTATCAAGCCCGGCGATCGCAGCAATCGGAGAGATGGCGGCGTTATACATCAGCTTCGCGAACTTGAAGGGCTCGATCTCCTTCACTCGCTTCACGCGGAAGAGATGCGAACGCGAGATCGCCGCCACCAAAGCCTCGAAGCGAGGACTCTCGCCTGGCTGGCTCACTCGCGGGCCGAGGTGGAGATCACCGGGGCGAGTGATCCGCGTCCAGGGGCGGTTGGCCTCACACTCGGAGACGAACGACGCAATCCCCTCGAAGGTATGGCCGTGCTGATCGAGTTGCGGATCGAAGCCGTTCTGCACGGGAACGAGCATCGCGTCCCCGGGCAGTTTCGCGAGGACGGCCGAGTTGTCATAGCACTTCGTGCAGAGCAGCAGGATCGCGTTCGCGGGAGCCCGCCAGTCGGCGAATGGTGTGAACATCACCCGCCTGGCAGGGCGGTCATCGACGCGGATACCGTGCCGGAGTCCGTCGTCGATCTTGCGATCGTTGACGTCCACAAGAGTGACGGAACCCCCGGCCACGGAGAGTGCGTACCCGAGGGCACAGCCAATGCCGCCGGCGCCGAGGATGTGGATGGTGGGTTTCGTATCGTGCATGTGCAAGCAGGGTAACCAGGAATCGCGGGATCGGTCAAGTCGTAAGGCGAGCGGAAGAAAGAAACTTACCGCATAGTCACAGGGGACACAGAGTTCAAAGTGAGAGAATGAAGGGATTAAGAGAAGGGATCTGTCAGCGTTCTGGCGTCATTCGATAGCTTTATCCTTGTCGAACGCACCACCCTTGTTTTGTCTTCCTCCCTCCGATCTCTGTGATCTCTGTGACTGTGTGGTAAATCTCTTCCTGCTTATCGCCTGAGACAAGTCAAGCCCGCAACTTGCCGGTAGCGCGCATCGCTGGTAGCGTACACTCTTGCGGGTTCATTGTGAGCACGCTTCGTCCCCGTGCGGGCCACGCCTTTGACGCTCGAACAGTACATTGCGAGCCTGGAACAGCGAAAGGACCTGCCCTGGCCGACTGCCCCGAAAATCGAGGTGGTGAAAGCCAAGGCGATGGTCGTGCAGTTGAAGCTCAAGGCCGTGCTCTGGACGGTTTACGGAACTCTGTTGGCGGTGCCGACGGGTGAACTGCTGTTTGAGCACCCGATGGGGTTTGTGACCGACGCCGCCTTCGAGAAGGTGATCAAAGAGTTCAAGATGTGGAACTCGATGAGCCGTAAGCCGGGTGCCCCCTCGGCGTATCTGCGTGAACTGTTCACGAAGGCCCTCACGAATCTCAAGATCACCGGCGGCGGCGAGGCACGCTCGGAAGCGGTGTGGGATGATATTGTCCGCAAGCTGATGCAGAAGGAATACACTTACGACGTGGGAATGTACGGTTCGCAGGACGAGTATGCGAAGAAGATCGCGTACTTCTTCCATGCCAGCATTCAGGGGGCAGGTGCCTATCCGGGTGCGGCAGATGTGCTCTCGGGGTTCAAGAATCGCCGGGTGATGCAAGGGCTGCTGGCCGATGGCCAGACCTTTACGCCGGCCCAGCTTCAGCACAGCGTGCGAAAGCAGGATGGGAATTTCTCGCTCGACGACGTTCTGAAGGCGGACCTCGTGATTCTCTCCGCGGAGAACAAGGCACGAAAGCCCGCCGAGGCCCTGTTCAAGGCGGCGGCGAAGGCCCTGGCCGGCAAGGGCATCAAGCCGGGCGAAGTGCTTCACGTGGGCAGCAGCGTGACCCGCGACATTCTCCCCGCGAAGAAGGCGGGCTTTCGCACGGCCCTCTTCGCGGGCGATCGTGCCTCGCTGGCGGCCACGGGCGAGCAGATGAAAGACCCCGCGACACGCCCGGATTTGCTCGTCACCGAGCTTCCCCAACTTCTCGATGTGTTCGGTTGAAGGAGCCGATGGGATGCAAGAGCAGACCGCCTACGATGTGGCCTCGATCGACTTCAGCCAGTGTGTGGCGGATCGAGACGTGATTCGCCGGGTGAATCCGCATCGCCACGAATTCGAACTCCTGACCGCCGTGGTGCTGATCGATCCGGGCAAGAAGATCGTCGTCGGCTTCAAGGACGTGAGGGATGACGAGTTCTGGTGCCGCGGCCACTTCCCCGGCAAGCCGGTGATGCCCGGCGTGCTGATGCTCGAGGCCGGGGCCCAGCTTTGCAACTACTACACCGTCACCGAGAGGGTCGTCGACGAGGATGCCCTCATGGGCCTCGGCGGCTTCGAGGAGGCTCGCTTTTACCGAACCGTCTCCCCTGGGGAACGCCTCGTCATCGTGGGCGAAGGGCTCCGACTCAATCGCCGGATGACCAAGTGCAAGGCGACCGGTTACGTCGGCCAGGAACGTGCCTTCGAGGCCATCGTGATCGGCGTGCCCATCGGGAAACGTGGCGATCTCGCGAAGTCCTGACCTCGTGTCCTCGACGTTCCGGGAGCCGCCATTCGCGGCAAGGAAGCAGGAGATTTCCAGGGTGCGTAAGCCGCGGCGACTCACGATCGATGAACTGGCGCCATTCACCTGGAACCTTCCTCGCCCCGAGACTGGCTCCCCTGCCTCCATCGAGTGGGCGACGTTCTTCGGTAATGCCCAGCCGGTGGAAGTCGAGGTTGGCATGGGCAAGGGGAAGTTCCTGCTCCAATCCGCACAGACGCGGCCTGACACAAACTTCCTCGGCATCGAGATCGTCCGCAAGTATCAACTCTACGCGACCACTCGCTTCGCTGTCCGTAAGCTCCCGAACGTCAAGACGGCCTGCGCCGACGCGAAGATCGTGCTACGCGATCACATGGCCCCCGCGAGCCTGAGCGCGGTGCATGTTTACTTCCCCGATCCCTGGTGGAAGCAGCGACATCGCAAGCGGCGTGTCTTCACGCCGGAGTTCGCAGCGCTGACGGCCAAGGTGTTGAAAGAGGGCGGCCATCTCCACATCGCGACGGACGTGCCCGAATATTTCCAGGTGATGATGGCGATCGTACGTGCCATGCCTGAGTATCGCGAGTCGCTGACGCCGGAAGAGAAGGCCCCGGAGAACGACCGGGACTGCATGACGAACTTTGAACGAAAGGCCCGGCTCAAGGGGACCGCCATCGATCGAGCAATCTTCGAGCGAATCTCTACCCCGGCACCGTAAGTTGCGCCAGCACCTCGCGGACGTAAGGCCGGGCATCCGCGGAACCTCCCTGCCCCCAACTTCGCGTCGCCAATCGGTGGGCCAGAACAGGCTCCGCCAGGTTCTTGATGTCGTCTGGCACCACGTAATCCCGTTCATTCACCACCGCCAGCGCCTGGGCCGCCCGATACAGACCCAGGGCCGCGCGGGTGCTCGCGCCCAGTTGAATCTCGGGATGCTCGCGGGTGGCGTGAATCAGGTCCAGAAGATAGTCCGAGACGGTCTCTTCCACGCGAACATGGCGGACGTGGTTCTGCAAGCTCAGGATGTCCGTCGGCGAAAGCACGGCATCGAGATGATCAACGGGTTCGCCATCGCGGTGGGTGGAGAGAATCATCTTCTCCGCCTCACGATCCGGATAACCCACGCGAACTCGGAGCAGGAAGCGATCGAGTTGACTCTCGGGCAGGGCGTACGTGCCCTCGAATTCCTGCGGATTCTGCGTGGCGACCACAAGGAAAGGCGGCCCCAACGGCCGTGTGACCCCATCCGCGGTGATCTGCCGTTCGCTCATCGCTTCAAGAAGTGCCGACTGCGTGCGAGGCGTGGCGCGATTGATCTCGTCCGCGAGCACGACCTGGGCGAACAGCGGCCCGGGCTGGAACTCGAAGATGTTGGTCGATTCGTGATAGACCGAGACGCCCAGAAGATCCCCGGGCAGCAGGTCCGGCGTGAACTGGATGCGATTGAACGAGCAGGAAAGGCTGCGCGCGAGGGCTTTCGCAAGCAGCGTCTTCCCCATGCCAGGCGCATCCTCCAGCAGCAAGTGCCCCTCGGCCAGCAGCGCCACGACGGCAAGGCGAATGACCTCGGGCTTCCCGAAGAAGACTCGACCGATGTTCTCACGCAGCGTGCGGAGAAGCCGGGCGAGATCCTGCGGAGGCCGATGGTTCGTGAGGAGCGGCGTGTGCCCAAGAGCGGTCGCGGTGTCAGTCATGCCGTGGCGTGGCCTCACGAGGGACGGTTCACTTCGATTGATTCTAAGAAACAGATGCCGCTTGTTCAGCAGCGGAATTCCCTCGCGAGATGTTTCACGAATCCTCATCGATCGCGCAAGTTTCCTCAAGGTTGCGTTCACATGCTGTCGATGGCTCCGACAAAACGAAGCTCAAAACGAGACGAGATGCGGAGCCGAAAATCATCCACCTCACGCAAACCTGGAGAACGAACATGAAGACCCGCATCCTGACCATCGCAGCCCTGGCCCTTCTGGCGATCACCACCACCGCCTCCTCCGCGAACGCCGCCTGGATCGGTGTGAACATCGGCACCAACGCTTCCCGGCCTTTCGGTCCTCGACCCTTCGCGCCGGTGGTCGTCGCTCGGCCCTTCGCGCCGGTGGTCGTCGCTCGGCCCTTCGCGCCGGTGGTCGTCGCTCGGCCCTTCGCGCCGGTGGTCGTCGCTCGGCCCTTCGTGAACCCGCCGATCGCCGTCGTCAACGCCGGCCCGGTCCGCGTCCGCATCCGCTAATCTGCGAGCCGTGTCCGCTCATCGTTTAGCCGCGACGCGGCTAAACTCAGACAGGGCCGAGGATTTTTGGTAGACTCAAGCCGAGTTCCGCTTCGCTTCGATGCTGGAGATTCTCAAGAAAAACCAGGTCTCCAGGCGATTCCTCATGGCAGCCGAAAAGGCTCTTGCTCTGGTTGTTCGCGGTAGCGACTGGAGCGAAACCAGCCGCATCACCACGCTCTTCACTCGCGAGGTTGGCAAGATTCGCGCTCTCGCCAAGGGAGGCCGTCGCCTTCGCTCGAGCTTTGACGCAGCGTTCGATCTCCTCAGCGTCATTCACGTCGTTTACCTTCGATCACGATCCCACGGCCTCGATCTGTTGACGGAGGCGCGCCTCGAAGAACGCTTCCCGGCCCTTCGCACCAACCTCAAGGCTCTTTACGTCGGCTATTACATTGCGGAACTCCTCAGCGAAGGCACCCAGGACTACGATCCCCACCCCGAGCTCTTTGACCTCGCTCTGGAATCTCTGCGGAATTTGGGTGGAGCGGCTGACCTCCGGGCGGTCGCGGCCCACTTTGAGCTTGTTTGGCTGCAGGAGTTGGGTTATGGGCCTCGCCTCGAAGCCTGCGCCGGCTGCGGAAGCGAAGTGAACGAGGCCATGCTCTCGCCCTTCGCGACCTACAGCGCAGCCCTGGGTGGCGTGCTCTGCTCCGCATGTGCGGTGTCGGCTCGCGACCCTCGGCGACTTGGCGTGAGTGCCTGGCGGACCCTGAGGCAACTGTCTCGGGAGATGCCGGGGGAACTTCAGGACTTCGGGCCTGTGTGGCAGGATCTACGGCCGCTCCTTGGGCAACTGGTAAGCCAGGTGCTCGGCAAGCGCCCGCGGATGCTTGCGTACGTGGACGCCGCGTGACGCCGGGGAATCGGCATGAGGGCGACCACGGGTTTCGCGTCAGGGAATGAGACGCCACCGCCGGGAAGCGGTGGAGCGACTGGGGGATAGTGGCACATGGATCGTCGCTACGCTCGTCCTTACCGAATCTTCCGCGGCCGAACCCGCGTGGCTCTCGCCATCGGCGTCGCCGCCTGCCTCGGCAGTGGTTGCAACACCTCGAAATCGTTCTCCGAACGAGCCTCGTCGTTCATCAGCGCCACTTACGAGGACCCCAAGGCTGAGCAAAAGCTTGCCGAAGCCGAGAAACTCGCCCAGGACGGGCAGCTCGACAAGGCTCAAGGTCGCTTCAAGGAACTCGCCGACAATAAGGCCAACAACACGCTCCTCACCGAGCGGGCCCGCTACATGCAGGCGGAATGCCGACGGATGAAGAAGGAATATCCCGAGGCTGTCGCCACTTACAATCGCTTGCTGCAAGACTTCCCCACCGGGCTGCATCGCCAGCAAGCCTGCACTCGGATGTTCGAGATCGCGGATTACTGGCTCGACGACTTCCGCGACGAACTCGACGCCCGCAAGAACGACAAGGGCATGCTTATCAAGCAGGTGAGCTTCCCGAATGTACTCGACAAAACGAAGCCGACGTTCGGCGTCGAGGACCGTGCCCTCGAAGCTCTCGAACACGTCCACACTCACGACATCACCGGCCCCACCGCAGACCAGGCTTTGTTCTGGTGCGGCTATGTGAACTTCATCCGCGGGAACTTCACCGAGGCCGATCAGTTCCTCAGCCAGCTTGTGCAACTTCACAAGGACAGCAAATATCGCCCGACCGCCGTGGCGTTGGCGATTCAGGCGAAGAACAATGCGACGGGTGGAGCGAACTACGACGGCCGCAAATGTGCTGAGGCCCTCAGGCTCGTGAACCAGGCGAAGGCCTCGATGCCCGAGATAACGCGCGATCCGGAGATGGCCGCCAAGATAACCAAGGCAGAACTGGCAATTCGCGCCCAGCAGGCGGAGAAGATCTTGCAGCGTGCGGAGTATTACGAACGGACCCGCCACCCCGGCTCGGCATACTTCTGCTACGAACTGCTTCGCCGGCAGCACGCGGGGACACGGTACTCGGACCTCGCGACGGCACGGATGGAGAAGCTCAAGACGGATCTCGACCAGCGCCTGAGCAAGCCGCAAAGCGAAGGCACGTGGGGCACGATGAAGGAGAAGTGGGACGAGTTCCTGGGCCAGGAGCAGCCGGTGAAGGATGGCCCCGCGGTGAAACTCCCGGACTCGGCGTCCGGCACGCCGGGTACGTCGCAAACGCTGCCAGTGCCTGAGCGGCTTCCGGACCCGCGATCGATGCCCACCGATGGTTCCCAACGCCCGTGAGGCCCGATTCCATGACGCCACGACGCGAACCACGACCGACTCGGCGGAGCGCGCTGCTTCGCAGCGCCGCCCTGGGTCTCGCGGCCCTTGGGCCGATCATCGGCTGCCAGGGCGAACGTGGCTTCACCATCCTGGGCTACCAGTTCGGCGCGGATAAACTTTACGACACCTCGATTCACACGGTCTATGTCCCACTCTTCCATAATCGCGCCTTCCAGACCACGCCGGACCGCGGCATGGAGGTCGAGATCACGAAGGCTGTGATTCGCGACATCGAGGCGAAAACGCCTTACAAGGTCGTCTCCGATCCGGAGAAGGCCGACACCGAGCTTCTTGGTTACCTGGTGTCGATTGAGAAGTTCATCCTGAATCGCAATCAGCAGAACACGACCCGCGAGGCGGACATCACCATTCACGTGGAAGTGGTGTGGCGCGACCTGCGGGACGGCCGCATCCTGTCGAACCCGCGGCCGCCGGGATTGTTGATACCCACGCCCGTCGTACCGGGAATGGAGATCCCGCAATTCGATCCGACATTACCCGTGCCGCCGCCGGTGTCGGTGGTGCAACAGCCGTTGCCAGTCACGCTGATCGCATCGGGCCGGCTCCTGCCGGAACTGGGTGAGACCAACGCGACGGCCTCGCAGATGGCGGTGAACAAGATTGCCATCCAGATCGTGTCGATGATGGAGAAGCCGTGGTAAGATTGGGGCATCTCAAGGATTCGACGAGAAGCGCAGCCCTCGGAACCCAGCGTGTCGCGCCGCCGATTCGTTCTCGCTGAAGGGTACGATTCCCGCTGCACACACCAAATCTCCTCGACAGGAAATCACCATGCTCGCTCGATACTGCGCCCCACTGCTGTTGCTGTTCGCGAGCCCCTCGGTTCGTGCCGCGGACCGCCCTGCCCCGCTTGAGCGTGCGGACCTTGATCGCAGAGCCGCGATCGCCGTCTACGAATGCACCATGCTCGGCAGTCAGATCTACAATCGTGGCAACCACGAGGGTTGCTATCGCATCTACCAGGGCACGCTCATCACGCTGCTGCCGCTACTCGATCACCACCCCAAACTCGCGGAGCGGGTGAAGGAATCGCTTGACCTCGCGAAGGCCATGCGAACCCCGGTGGAATCGGCCTTCGCCCTGCGCGAAGCGCTCGATGCGGTGCAGGCCGAACTGACGGGCGGTAAGCCCTTGCCCATCAAGCCCCTGGCCAGGCCCGAGGTCAAGAAAGAGCCTTTATGGGATCGCCTCGGCGGCGAGAAGGCCGTGCGGGCCGTGGTCCACGATTTCGCGGTGACGGGGGCCACTGACCCCAAGGTGAACTTCACCCGGGGCGGGAAGTATCCTCTGGACGGGAAGGGCATGGACCGACTGGAACAACGGCTCGTCGAAATGATCAGTGCCGCGACGGGTGGCCCCTTGAAGTACACCGGCAGGGATATGAAAGAGGTACACAAGGGCATGGCGATCACGAACGCCGAATTCACCGCTCTGGTTGACGTATTGAAGAGCACCCTGAAGAAGTTCGAGGTGCGTCGGCCAGAGATCGAGGAACTGCTCGAGATCGTCGGAAGCACGAAGAGGGACATCGTGGAAGAGAAGTGATCAAACGCTTCGGTTGGAAAGTTTGTCCTTCGGCGTTAGCGAGGATCTCAGTTCGACTTGAGGCGGTCGGCCACCCGAGCGGTCATCGCTTCGCTCGTCATCGCCATCACCTCGTCGTATTCTTCATCGAGCAACACCGCGAGTGCCTCCTCGGCGGCATTCTGCTTCGGATCTCTACCTGGAAGACAAGACTGGCAGTAAAGCAGGGCCTGGGCCGCCTGAAGGCGATGTTCGCCACGGGTGCCGCGAATCGCTTTATAGAGCCCCTTGGTCTTGCGCTTGAGTTGATCCAAAACCGTCGTGGCGCCTCCAACAGCCGTTGCAACGCCGGCACCACCGACGATACCGCCGACAGCGGTGCCAGCGACGGGCACGATCGATCCCAACGTCGCACCCGTGGCAGCACCAATCACGAAGCCCGCGGCCTTCACGGTGCCGATCACGGCTTTGCGTTTAGCCTTTGTGAGCTTCTTCGAGCGTGCGTACTTGATGGCTTTGAGCGCGTCGTTTAATGGGATGTCGCCACCAGAATAAGTGCTCACGTCATGAAAATAGATTTGCTGGATTTCCTTCAAGACGTCGTTCTTGGCAAAGGCCTTCATGCTGGATGCCGCCTCGCCCGACCCTGGCAGAATCGCATTACCAGCCCAGCGTCCCATCGTTCGGCCCGCATATGTCGTTGGCATTGCAGTCTCAGGTGTTGAGTAGCGGTTGAAGTGGAACCAATGAGAGTCAGGAATGGATGTTAACCATCATCCCTTGCATACTCTTTGGAACCAACCTACCACGAAATATTGAGAGTATCAAATCATTCCGATGAGGAATCCCAGACGTGCCCTAGAAAGCAAGGCGCAGGGACGACTATCCCTGCGCCGATGGCTTACCCTACCACCTCCGCCGTCACGAGCGGCTTGAAGGTCAGCCCGTCCCGGCCGTTGTCATAGTCCACCTCCACTGTCATCCCGTCCCGTACGTCGCCCTTGAGCATCAGCTTCGCCAAAGGCGTCTCCATCTCGCGCTGGATGGTTCGCTTCAACGGCCTGGCTCCGTAGTTGGGATCGTAGCCGACTCGCACCAGGTGCTTCTTCGCCTCGGTGCTCACGGCGAGCGTCACCTTGCGGTCCGTGAGTCGCTTTTCCAGGTTCCCCAGCAGGATGTCGACGATCTTCGTCAGTTGCTCCTCGGTGAGCGTGTGGAAGACGATCGTCTCGTCCACGCGGTTGAGGAACTCGGGGCGGAAGTGCTTGCGTAGTTCGTCGAGCACCGCCGCCTTCATGCGGTCGTAGATTTCGCCGATGTGCGAGCCCTTGTATTGCAAGATCCGCTGGCTGCCGATGTTCGAGGTCATCACGATGATCGTGTTCTTGAAGTCCACCATCCGCCCCTGCCCGTCGGTGAGTCGGCCGTCGTCGAGCACTTGAAGAAGGATGTTGAAGACGTCCGCGTGCGCCTTCTCAATCTCGTCGAACAGCAGCACCGAGAACGGCCGACGACGCACCGCCTCCGTGAGTTGGCCGCCTTCCTCGTACCCGACGTAGCCCGGCGGAGCGCCGACCAGGCGGGCCACCGTGTGCTTCTCCTGGTACTCGGACATATCGATGCGGATCATCGACTTCTCGTCGTCGAAGAGGAACTCCGCCAGCGCCCTCGCCAGCTCCGTCTTCCCCACGCCTGTCGGCCCAAGGAAGATGAAGCTGCCGATCGGCCGATTCGGATCCTTCAGCCCGGAGCGAGCCCGCACCACGGCCTCGGCGACAGCGGTCACGGCTTCCTCCTGACCGATAACGCGCTTGTGAAGTTCCTCGTCCAGGTGAAGCAGTTTCTCCTTCTCCCCTTCGAGCAGCTTGGACACGGGCACGCCAGTCCACCGGCTCACGATGCCGGCGATCTCTTCCTCGCTCACCTCTTCCTTCACGAGCCGGTTGTCCTTGTTGCGGGAACTCAGTTCCTCCACCGCCTGGAGCTTCTTTTCCAGGTCGGGAAGCGTGCCGTACTTCAGTTCGGCGGCGCGGTTAAGGTCGTACTGCCGCTCGGCGCGTTCGATCTCCACCTTCGTGCGTTCGATCTCCTCGCGAATGCCCTGCACCTGCTGCACGCTCTGCTTTTCGGCCTGCCAGCGTGCCTTCATCGCGTCGGCGTCGGCCTTCAGATCCGCGAGTTCCTTCTCCAGCTTCGCGAGCCGATCTCGGCTGGCGGAGTCCTTCTCCTTGCGGAGCGCCTCGCGCTCGATCTCCAGTTGCATCACCCGTCGGCTGACCTCGTCGAGTTCCTGCGGCATCGAGTCGATCTCGGTGCGAAGCTTGGCCGCCGCCTCGTCGATGAGGTCGATCGCCTTGTCCGGCAGGAAGCGGTCCGTGATGTAGCGATTCGAGAGCACCGCCGCGCTCACCAGGGCCGCGTCCTTGATGCGAACGCCGTGGTGAACCTCGTAGCGTTCCTTCAGCCCGCGGAGGATCGAAATCGTGTCCTCGACCGTCGGTTGATCGACCAGCACAGGCTGGAAACGGCGTTCGAGGGCCGCGTCCTTCTCGATGTGCTTGCGGTACTCGTCGAGCGTGGTCGCCCCGATGCAGTGCAGTTCCCCGCGAGCCAGCATCGGTTTCAGCAGGTTGCCCGCGTCCATCGCGCCTTCGGCCTTGCCCGCGCCGACGACCGTGTGAAGCTCGTCGATGAACAGCACGATCTGGCCCTCGCTGGAGGTCACTTCCTTCAGCACGGCCTTGAGTCGTTCCTCGAACTCGCCGCGATACTTGGCCCCCGCAATCAATGCGCCCATGTCCAGCGATACCACGCGCCTGTCCTTGAGGCCTTCGGGCACGTCGCCGCGAACGATGCGCTGGGCGAGGCCTTCGACGATCGCCGTCTTGCCGACGCCAGGTTCGCCAATGAGAACGGGGTTGTTCTTCGTCCGTCGGCTCAGCACCTGGATCACCCGGCGAATCTCTTCGTCGCGGCCGATGACCGGATCGAGCTTGCCGCGACCGGCGAGTTGCGTGAGATCGCGGCCATACTTTTCGAGGGCCTGGTACGTCTCCTCGGGGTTTTGCGTCGTCACGCGCTGGCTGCCTCGCACTTCTTGCAGCGCCTTGAGCAGGCGATCGCGGGTGATGCCGAACTCCTTGAGCGTCTGCCCGCTGGCCCCCTTGTCGTCCGAGACGGCCAGCAGCAGGTGCTCCACGGAAACGTAGTCGTCCTTGAGCTTCTTCGCCTCATCCTCGGCGTTGGCGAGCAGCTTGTTGAAGCGCCCACTGAGGTGCTGGTTATCCGTGGCCCCGCTTGGGCTGGTGACGCGAGGCAGCCTCTCCAGCTCGCGTTGCACCTTGATCATGAGCGCATCGAGGGACACGCCCGCCTTGTTCAGGATCGCCGTCGCCAGGCCGTTCTCCTGGTCGAGCAGCGAGAGTAGCACATGCTCGACGTCGATCTGCTGGTGATTCATCCGCACCGCGATCTTCTGCGATCCGGCCACGGCTTGCTGGGCTTTTTCGGTGTAGCGGGAAAGATCCATGTCATGCTCCTCAGAGTCTGGTGAATGTCATGGGCTCAAGCCGAAGTCCGGCGAACCTTCGTCACTTAGAGGCAGAATGGAGAACAAGGATGCGGAATCTCAGAAGCGAAGCTCCCAGGCGATCGGCGGTAAGAGATTGACCACAGAGTCACAGAGATCACAGGGAGGAAGACGAAGAGGGTGGAATGTTCGTCGAGGACAAAGCCATCGAATGGAATCAGATCGCTGAGAGATCCCTCTTTCGGAATCTCTTCATTGCCTCATTCTGAACTCTGAGTCTTCTGTGACTCTGTGGTCAATGGATTTCTTCTCCTCGTTCTGAACCCTCTTGCGTTTCATCGCTGCGCGTCGCGGCTACGTGATCGTCGGCGGTGTTCCGCGCATCATGGCGACGTTCGTAGACTTTCGATCTCGGCCGTCATGTTCGCTCGGGCTCGCGATTCCCCCTCGGTGTAGATCATCTCGTGATTGTAGATCCGCTCGCGTGACAGGAATCGCTCGAGCACGGCGATGCGGCCCGTTCGGTAATCCTCGTCCGGTAGCCAGGCGAACTCCTTGCGGATGTCCGCGGCGTATCTTCGATAACGCTCTTCACCCGCCCCCAGAATCGCCAGGTCGGCATCGACCAGAGCGGCGGTGTCGCGGTCGCCGGGGGGCATGTCGCTGGTGACGTGGGCCGTCAGGCGGATCATGCGTGTCACTCGCTCCAGCACGCCGGCCGGCACGCCCAGCGGCCCCAGCAGCAGGATCGCCAGGTCGGCGCTGCGGGCCTCGTTGTCCTTCGCTCGTGGATCATAGACCGCGTCGTGGAACCAGATCGCAAGCTGAATCGCCTGCGGATCGTCACAGAAGATCGCGAGCCGGCCGGCCACGCGGAACATCTCGCCGAGGTGTTCGAGGTTGTGGTAGTACCGGTCCGGCGAACTCTGTGCCGCCACCAGGAGATCGAAGACCGGGTAGGCGTTCACCAAAGCGATGTTGTACCGGGCCATCAGGCGGACCCAGCCCTGTTGCAGGCTCTCATGCTTTTCCGGCGAGACCATCGGCACCGTCCAGAGGAATTTGCGAGCTCTGGGCGTCATGCTTGCCCGAAAGGTTCGGGCGGAGGTATAGTTTACGGAGTCGTTCCATTGCGGGCGAGCACCGCGAACCTGGAGCCATGATGGCATCCGCAACCCCGCTGAAGTCCCGTGCCCGGCGAACCTGGCTCGCGGTGGGCGTTGTTCTCGTCAGCGTCGCCTGTCTCACCGCGGGGTTCCTCTACCTCGGTAAGAGCCTTGCACCTGCTCGTAAGCCCGTGGTGAAAGTGATCGTGACCTCGGGTGATCCGGTGGTCCGCATGGGTTCGTCCGTCACGTTCTCCGCCATCGTTGAATCACCAAAATTGGGTCCGGTGACCTTGAGACTGAAGCCTGGCGAACCGAAGCAAGGCGGCTTGCCCGCGACGCTTCCCATGACGGGTGATGACAAGGGGGCATTCCACGCCACTCTGCATGAAGTGAGGGTCGATCTCGATTATCGCATCGAGTTCGCCACCACTGCTAGCGAATGGCATCACCTCACGGTGCTGGAACCGGCGGAGATCCGTGGCAATGTCTCGGCGGAGATTCAGCCGCCGTCGTACGCCATCGCGACTCTGGAACCGCAAATCGTTGATCTCGAAGAACCGCTCTCGGGGCTTGCGAATTCCAGGGTCTCGATGCGTCTCGATTTCTTGCGACCGGCCTCCGACGCATTCGTCGAGTTCGTGCCGGATGTCGCCAGCGGTTTCGCCACACGCCTGCCTCTGGATTTCCACCCCCCCGCGGACGTGGCGAACCTGACGTTCACGCTCTCTCGCAACGGGACCGTCCGCATCGTCACCATCGTCGATGAGAAGGGCCGGAAACTCCAGAGCGTGAGGGAAATTCCGGTTCGCGTCACCGCTGATGCGCCACCGCGGTTTGAAGTGGTCCAGGGGTTGCCTCGGAATGGCGGCAAGATCCGCCCCGGGGCTCTCGTTGCCATCGAGGCGACGGCGACGGACGACCTTGGCCTCAAGGAATTGTGGCTGGAATCCCAGTTCGGTGTGAGTGCCCCGCCGGACGAGTTCCCGAGCGACATACGCGACGGGCCGCAACAAGCGTCCGTCTCCCGCACGCTGCGAGTCCCCGCGACACTGCGAGAGGGGGACCTCGTGAAGGTTCGACTGCGAGCGGTTGATTCGCGGCTCATCCCGCAGAGTAACGTCACGGGGCAGATGACGACGTTCCCACCCTCGGGCTGGGCGACATTCGTCGTCTCCGCGACGGCTCCAACACCTGAGCGACAGGAGATCGACACGCAACACGCCGAGCTGGCCGCAGCGCTTGACGTCGTACGCCAGGCCGTGGATGCCGGCCTTGGGGACGTGGCCGTGGTGCAGGCGGAGGCGGGCGTTCTCGGGCCGCTCAGCACGGATCAAGTCGTTCGCTTGCAAAACAGCGAGGAACGCATCCTGGCTGCCACCGAAGGGCTTCGCATGGCGATCGCGAACGCGCAACTGGCCGCGGAACTTCGACCGTTCTCCGGGAAGCTTCGCGGGCTCGTGGAGCGGACGCTTTCACCTGTCTGCAAGAGCCTGAACTCGGCCATTTCGACGCAGGCCCCTCTCCGGGCGGAACATCTCCAGGCCACTTTGATTGGGCTTCGCGAGGCCCAGGGCCAGATCGCTTCGCTTCGCGAGAGGAACAGGCGGCTGGCGTTCCACCGGCGCGATCGCCTGGAGTTGGAAGCGATCGCGGCCGAGCAGCGAAAGCTGGGACTGCGTTTCCGCGAGGATGGCCAGGACGTGCAAATCCTGAGTCGCGAGCAGCAGGCCCTGCGTGATCGCGTGCAGGGGCTCGTTCGCGAGAGCCCGCCGCTTCGCGAAGCCCAGGAACACCTCGCCGCGGCCGAGGCCCGAAGACTGACGCACGAGATCGAATCGCTTCTCACGGCTCAACGCGAACTCGGCGCGGCCATCGAATCGACACGTGCCGAGGCCACGTCCGCGATTCGCACTCCCCTCGTTCAAACGCAGCGTGAGATCGCGAATCGCCTCGGAGGGCAGTCCCGCCGGCTCGAATCGGTCGGTCGATTGATCGGCGTGAGCGTACCAAAGGCCGAGGATGCACGAGCCCTCGCGGATCGCCTGGCCCGCGGTGAAAACCTGGAAGTGCTCATCGAGCAAGAGAAACTCTCGCAGTCGCTGGAGCACCTTGCCCAGACGATCGAATCGTGGACGCTCGAACGACAGGATTCCAGGCTCGCGGCTCTCCACCTCGCTCGATGGCAGGAGGATCTCCAGGACCGACTTCGCGACGCCACCCGGCAGATGCCGCTGGAGAAGCTCCCTGCCGAGGTTCGCGAAGCCCTTGCACTCGAACAGGCGATCCTGAAGCGAACCGTCGAACGGCTCCCCGTGCCGCGAGTCGCCGGGCTGCTCGACCTGCGGACGGCGGCCGCATCCACCCTTGGCCGTGCGATTGCCCTTCTCGCCCGCAACACAGGGGATGCGGATGCCACCTTGACCGAGGCCGTGCAGACGCTCCATCGGCTCGCGGAACAGACGCCGGGCAACGCGGCCAGGTTGAAGAAGAGCGGGGAGCTTTTGGAAAAGATTCGCCTCGAACAGGACGCGATCACCGCAGAGTCAGCCCTTGGTGGCTTCTCCCGGCTTCCCTTGCTGCCTGCCGTGGTTGCGAAGCTGACGAGCTTGCAGGAACGCCAGCAGAAGCTTGCCGATCTCGTCAACTCGCTCGACCTGCCTACGCTTGCCTCGCGACAGAACAGAATCGTCGAGACAATGAAGCTCGCCGCGGAGGATTTGCGTCAAGCGAGGCCCTACGATGTTCTGGCGACCCAGGCGGACCTTCGCCGACAGATCGAACGACTCCGGCTGGCGATCGATGGGCAACGACCTGCCGACGTGCTGGTGATCGAGGCGGCCCGGGAGCAATCGTCGCTGACCAACGAGATCGAGGCGAGCATCGGTGAGCCTCCCAGGGATCTTCGTGAGAAGTGGCGACTGGCCCAGGACGCGATCTTCAAGAGACTCGCCCCGCTCGTGCTTCCCGAGGCTGGCTCTCGGCTGTTGGAAAGTCGCGAGGCGATCCGCCAGGTGGAGGCGGGGTTCCGCGAAGGCCGGGGCCGTGCGGAGCTCGCGGCTCGCAGTCGTGCCGCTGCGGAGTCGCTCACGAAGCTGGCCGATTCGGTGACGGGGATCGAGTCGGCACTCGATCGCCTGCGTCGGCTGGCCGACCTGCGTCGCCAGGAGGGCACCACCGCCATTGCGAATCCTGGGACCGGAGCGCCGAGCATGGCGGACGTGGAGCTTCGTACTCGGTTGCAGCGAGAGATCGAGGAGTTGCAGGCCACGCGGGTAGGGACCGCCCAGGAAGCCAAGGGGCGAGTCCTTGATCGGTACACTCTCGCGAAGCAGGGCGGTGTGCCGTCACAGTCGATCGCGGAGGCCTTCGACGAACTGGTCGCGGCCGTGGCGGAGATTCCCACGCTGGCCACGCGTGGATCGACGGAGCCGCCCTTTGAATCCAGTCCCGCGGATGATTACTTGCCTTCCAGGTCGCTGGCGGAGGCAATTGGCGATCTCGCCCGTCGGCAACGTGAACTGCGGTCGCGAACCACCTTCATCGAACTCGACGCACGCAAGATGCTGAAGCTCGGGTCGGCGGACAAGCTCACGGACGTGATTCGCGCCCAGCGATTCCTGGCACGGGACGCCTCGGCCCTGGCAAAGGATGCCTCCACTCATGCCGCGGCGGTCAGTGTACGACGGGCAGCGGATCTGCTGCGGCTTGGTCGGCTCGCCGAGGCCCACGAGGAGAGCGAGGCGGCCCTCCGCCGATGGCGTGGATCGGGGACGGCTCCCCTTCCGGATGCAATTGCCGGGCTCGTGAAGCGGCAGGAGGCGATTCTTGTCGAGCTCGCGAAGCTTCCCCACCCCGTGGCGACTGCGGCCGGCCAGCAGAAGATCTGTCAGGAGGAACTGCTCCTGACAGCCGACGACCTCCGCTCCGCCGCCGAAGCCGCGGCCCGAATTCACAACTCCCACGGGGGTATGGCGAAGCCCCCGTTCGCCCACGCTGCCACGGTTTTGAAAGAGACAGGTGTTGCGATGACCTCGTTACTCGCCGGCCTCGATCGCGGGATGCCTCAGTCGGTGGAAAAGAGCGTGGCGGCGGTGACGAACGGACTTCAGAAGGCAAGCGATGCGCTGGAGACGCCCGCCCACGGTTCCGTGCTGGAGTCAGGCTTGGTGGTGGAAGCCGCGAGCCGGATCCGCGATGTGGAGCTGGCAATGCAGGCGGCGAGTCAGAAAGCTGAGGGATCACTGGAGGATCGTCAGCGTTCGGCCGATGCCGTGAATGAGTCGACGGAGAAGGCCAAACAGGCCCTTCGCAGTGTGATGGCCTCAATCGCGCCGTGAGGGCGGGGAGGTCGAGGTTGCGGGGGAAACCGGCCGGGGAGCCAGATTCACCCGGGTGGGATCGGTCTTGGGGCGATCCTTGTCCTTGTTGGCTTCACGATCGCGAGCCCCACCGCAGCCCCCGCTGCACGCCAGGCCGGTCAGGAGAGCGAGGATCAGAACGATTCGGGGGAATCGCGGTATCCGGTGTTGCACGTGTGACCTTTGGGAAAGAGTACGGCCGGCCATGAAGGCCGGCCGTGGTTCAAACCGAGGGCGTTTGAATTACATCTTCTTGGAGGCAGCCGTCGGGGCGCCGCCGCCGCAGCCGACGCCGACGGAGACGATGGAAAGGGCCAGAACGACGGCAACGATAACTCGCTTCATTTTGAGATCTCCCAGGTTTTGATGGCCATGAAAACCATGTCGAAGCCTTCCAAGCCCCGACATTGCGGGTCACCATTCCAACGATGAACCGCGTGACACGGCATTACAGATACATAACCTCCGAATCTTATTCCCGCAAATAATTGGATTCCTCCCTTTTTCTTTTCCGGACACTCCGCCACGGGACATTCTCGAAGCGGGAATCAATCTTTTTCGACGGGGAGCGAATCGAGGGAATAAAACAACTTCTGCGGGTTCTTCTTTCTCAGAGTAGCCGTCCATGGGTATTGATGGGATTCGCCCCCAGGAGCTGATCGACGCCCACTACGAGGCGCTTTACCGGTACGCGTATCGCCTCAGCGGCAAGGCTGCGGACGCCGAAGACCTGACGCAAGAGACGTTCAGTAAAGCGTTTAGCAGGATCGGGCAGTTGCGGGATCACGAGCGGGCCAAGGGCTGGCTCTTTCGCATCCTCCGCAATGCTTATCTGCACCGCGTGCGTGACGATCGTCGGCACCGGATTGTGCCCCTGGATGGCGTCGGAGACTTGCCCGATCGGCAGCCCGAAGAAGGTCTCGAAATTGACTCGGCTCAGCTTCAGAAAGTCCTGAATGAGCTGGACGAGACTTTTCGCACGCCGATCATCCTTTACTATTTCGAGGAATTCAGTTATCGGGACATTGCGGACCAGATGAGTCTGCCGATTGGAACGGTGATGTCCCGCCTGGCACGGGCCAAATCGTACCTGAGGCAGCGTCTCTCGGGGCTTGACACGCCCGACAGGTTTCAAACGCCTGACAGGTTTCAAACGCCTGACACGCCCGACGGCGAGCCATCTCGGAACGACGGTCCTTAAACGCGGACCCTGGAGCCGATGAGGGAGCGGAGCAGAAGGGAGCGGAGCAAATGGACTGTAACGAAGCGTATTTCTCGATGCAGATGAAGGGCCGCGGCAACGTCGAGGCGGCTCCGGGCGAGTTCGCGGAACTGGACCGCCATCTCGCAGCCTGCCCTCATTGCTCCCGCGTGGCCCGGTCGCTGGCGGCGGAAGACGCGGCCCTGTCCCGGGCCATGGCGGCCGTGCCCGTGCCGCAGGGGCTCCGCCTGGAACTTCACCGCCAGCTTCGCGATCACACGCATGCCCGTCGGCGAATGCGTTCGTATCGTCTCGTCGCCACCGCGGCGGCGGTCCTCATTGCCGTCGGCATCGGCCTGGGTGTGACCTCGGCCGCGCGGCCGCCGCTGGACCTCGTGCAATTCACGCTCGACCAGGACGCCCGCTTTGAGAACCCTGACGAGCCCGTGCGACTGTGGCTGGCGGCGAACCACCTTCCCGAACGGCCACTTCCCTTCAACATGGCACTTCTCGTCGCCCAGGGAACCGAGAAGATCCAGGGCCGCGAAGTGCCCTATCTCGTCTTTTCACGCCCGGGCGAGGGCCGCGAACCCCGCATCGCCAAGCTTTTCTTCCTCAAGGATCAGCAGTTCGTGGGCCTCAAGGATCTCCGTGAGGCGCAGTCCTCGCGTTTCCAGACGCGAATCCTTCGTGACGAACGCCAGTTCCCCGGCGTCACGATGCTGGTGCTCTTCACCGGCCAGACGGACGACGACCTGAAGCCATTCCTGCTGACCCACAACCAGACGTGATCTTTTTCTCGACCGAGGGCGTTCCCGCCATGCCGTCGCGAATCGTCGGGATCGCCATCACGGCGATTCTGCTTCTCCCCCCCTCGCCTCGACTTCACGCGGAAGATCTCATCGTCCGCGACGCCCGCGGCCTGAACGCGATTCTGCCGACCGCCAAGCCTGGCGACCGCATCCTGCTTCAACCGGGCGACTACGTGGGGAACTTCTTCTTCCACAACATCCATGGCACCCAGGCGAAGCCGATCACGTTAACCGCCTCGGACCCCGCCCGACCGCCGCACCTCAAGGGGCGAAACCTGTGCCTGCAATTCAGCGGGGCGAGCCATCTCATCGTGAGCGATCTTGAACTCAGCGGAGCACGAGGGAACGGCCTGGTCCTCGATGATGCGGAGAAGTTCGACCGCCCCGCCACCGGCATCACCCTGAAGAACCTCCGCGTTCACGACATCGGGCCCAACGGCAACTGCGACGGCATCAAACTATCCGGGCTCGACGGTTTCCGCATCGAGAACTGCACAGTCGAACGCTGGGGCGACGGCGGCTCCGCCATCGACATGGTCGGCTGCCATCGCGGCCTGATCCTCGATTGCTCCTTCCGCAACGGCGGAGACAACGGCGTCCAGATGAAGGGCGGATCCACGGACATCACCCTGCGACGCTGCCTCTTCCAGGATGCGGGAGCACGGGCCATCAATCTCGGCGGGTCCACAGAGGATCGCTTCTTCCGCCCGCCACTGAAGTCCATGCCCGCAGACCGCCGCTACGAAGCGAAAAACCTCCGCGTCGAGGGCTGCACATTCGTCGGCGGCAGCGCGGCTGTCGCGTTCGTCGGTGTCGATGGAGCGATCGTCCGCTTCAACACCTTCTACCACCCCGAACGCCATGTGATGCGGATCCTGCAAGAGAACACCGAGCCCGGCTTCGTCCCCTCGCGTGACGGGCAGTTCCTGGACAACATCATCGTTTTCCGCTCGGATCGCTGGTCCGAAGGCGGCGTGAACCTCGGCCCTGACACTTCGCCAAAAAGCTTCCGCTTCGCGCGAAACGCCTGGTATTGCGACGACCGGCCCGAGCGAAGCGCCCCGAACCTCCCGACGCCAGGGGTGGACGAGATCGTGGGCAAGGATCCGCAATTCCAGGACGCCTCGAAGCTCGACTTCCGCCTGAAAACCAGCAGCCCCGCCGCGGGACGAGGATCCACCGCCCTGCCCGTGGTGAAGTGAACCCCCATCTCACCTCATAGCCTCGAATCATGATCTCGAATCGAAGTTGACGTGGTTGCCCCATTGGGGGGACCTGGACGAAGTCATCGTTGCTCCTGTCCGTCACATCCGCCTTTCCTAAAATGCTTTCTTGCACTCTCCATGCTTTTACACTCGGAGACCTTCATGTCAGCGCCTTACTCGGTGACTCGACTCCTCGGCCTCGGTCTGACCCCCGGCAAGCTTCGTGGGCTTCAGCGGATCAGCAATCCCAACGGGACGCTGACCATGGTCGCGACGGACCAGAACAGCTCCATGATTTCGATGATGAAGAAAGCGACCGGCAAGGATCCGACCTACGCCGAAGTCGCCGACGCGAAGGTGATGCTCAGCCGGGCGTTGTCACCGCATTGCTCGGGTCTGCTCGTGGACGGTTACTATGGTTACTTCAGCACGGTCGCCGCCAACGCGGTTCCGGCCAGCACGGGGCTGCTCATCCGTGTCGAGAAGTCCGGCGCGGCGAAGAATGCGGCCGGCGCCCCCTGCGGCGAAGTCGAACCGGGCTGGGGCGTCAGCAAGATCAAGCGCTGCGGCGCGGATGCCGTCAAGCTGCTGGCACAGTTCGAACCGGCGGAGTTCGACTCGGCCGAGCGGAACTTCGAGTTCACCAAGCAGATCTACAACGCCTGCATCGACAACGACATCCTGTTCCTGCTGGAACCGATCCACTTCCCGTACAACGGCGAAGATGCCAAGTCCGATAGCGTTGTGAAGCGGAAGGCGAGCACCGTCATCGAGTCCGCCCGCATCCTGAGCCGATACTGCGACGTCTACAAGTCGGAGTTCCCCGGCACGACGGGCGTCGAGACGGACGCTCAACTGACGGACAACCTGAAGCGCCTGACGGACGCCTGCACGAAGCCCTGGGTGCTCCTGAGCGCAGGTGTGGATTACCCGCAGTACAAGAAGCAGGTGGAGATGGCGATGAAGGCCGGCGCCAGTGGCGTGCTCGGCGGGCGAGCGTTCTGGAAGGAATTCTTCACCTTCGTGAGCCCGGCGGAACGGCAGAAGTTTGCCGAGACCGAGTGCGTGAAGCGAGTGCAGGAAATCGACGAGATCGTGAAGTCCGCCACGCCCTGGTACAAGGTCTACGGCTACACCGCGGACGACTTGAAGGAGATGCGAGCCGCGGAAGGCTGGCACGCCCGCTACGGCGGCGGCACCGCAAGCACGAGCGGCCCGGGCAAGGCCGACCCCAACGCGGTCTATTGATTCCTCTTGGTAAGCCGCGAGATCATCGCAGCTCGCGGCTTACCCAACGCTCTTACCGACGATACGCCCGAAGCACACGCAGGCCATCCTTCGCCTGGTATTCCCAGATCACTTCGTTCGATTCATCCACTTCGATCACCTTGTTCAACTGCGTTGACGCGATCAGGGTGTTGCCATTGGGCAACCGCTGCACGGAGGAGGGATTGTTCACGGTGTGGGACCAGCCCATCTTGCCGGTCTTCAAGTCGTACTCCGCCACGCGGTTGTACTCGGTGATCAGGACGCGATCCTTGTCCAGCACGTCAATGCTCGCGTAGATTGCCTGCACCTGTCCGAGTTTCATAGGCTTGCCGATGGCCTTCCCCTTGGCATCCAGGCGGAAGCAGTTCTCCGGGGAATTGCCGGAATTGGTGATGACAAGCGTTTCCCCACCGGGCAGGCGCCGGGCGGCGACGATGTCGTGCTGGTTGCCAGACCGACGATACGCGAAGACCTCCTTGCCGTCCTTGGCGAGTTCCTTGATCTCATTTCGGCCTGTGATCAGCATGCCGCCGTCGGCGAGAGGCTCGACGAGAAGCGGGATACTGATTTGCCGGGTGGTGACCGTCTTGCCGGTGGCGTCGCGTTCCGTGACCTGGTTGCTATTCTGCTCCGCGATAAGAATATGCCCGTTGGGAAGCGAGCGGGCATCGCTGGGATTGGCGACATTGGTGAGCCTCATTCGCTCTTTCTCGTCCGGCCCGATCGAGGTGACTCGCCAGTTGCCGAATCCGCGGGGGTCCATCTCGACGAGATCGGTGTATCCCAGAATGCGAGGGGAATAGTCGAAACTGGCGAGGTCGATTTTGCCCCCCGCGGCGTCCCACCAGGCCAGCCAGAGGTCGCGGGCCTTGTTGAGCGAATCGGTACCGCGGCCGAACTTCGCGTTCGGTTTCCCCTTGCTGGCCAGTTGAATGAGCAGATCTTCCATCTGCCAAAGTCGGCCGCGGGTCAAGTTCGGGGTCAGCTTCACAAGCTCGGGAATCGCCTCCTTATTCTTGGCCCCCAGGGCCATCGACCAGAGGCCTCGGAAGCGAGCTTCCGTGTCCTGCTCGGCGAGCACGGCGTCCTTCACCTTGGGCCAGGCTTCTGTCGCCTGGCCTTCGAGAAGTGCGACATACGCCGCGGAACGTCGAACGGCGGCGGGGTCCTTGAGGGCGGCGACGATCGCGGGATCGACTTTCCCGTCCCGCACGGCCAGGCCCGTCAGTGCCTGGCGAATCTCGTCGGCCACGGCCTCGTCACCCGCGAGCGGGAGGAAGCCAAGCAGAGCTTTCGCGGCACCTGGCGGCTTCTTTTGAAGCACCGCTCGCACCGCCGCGGCGGCCACCAACTCGTGGCGAACCTTGTTCAGCTTCTTCACCGCCTCCGACGCGCGATACGCTACCTCGGGGTCCGGATCGCGCTCCGCTTCCCGCAAGGGGCCCAGGGCCGCGGGGCCGAATCGCTCGATCTCCTCGCTCGATTTTTGGCGATCCTCGAAGCGATCCGCCCCGAAGTTGCGGATAATGTCCTTGAGCTTGCCCTGATCGAGATCGGTCAGCGTCCTCTGCTCGAGATATTCCAGCAGCTTCCCCGGCTCACTCGCCGACAGCCCGGCCTGCTTGAGAGCCTCTTCATCGGAGATCACCGTCTTGGGAGAGCTCGATTTCAGCTTGGTCTGCAGGGCAAGCGATTCACGATCCGCCAGGTCGACGAAGGCCAGCGTCAGCAGGACAAAAGATGTGAGCAGGCAAAAGCGTCGCATCGGGGGTCTCCGAGGGTTCGTCCGTCTGGTGTCTACTGTACGCGATTCTCCCCGGCGTCGAAAAGCCTCTGTAGTGTGAATCGTGACGCGGACTCACCTGTTGTCCGGCCCGGGTAGGGATGTGCCCCGTTCGTAGGTCCACATGAGCACGACTGAAAGTAGGCCATCCATGGAACACGGCAATCACTCCTCCAGCCAGACGAAGCCGCCTCACGGCCGCCCCGTGAGCCTCAGCCTTTCCCTGGCCGCGCCCACGGCGGAGATCGATCCCGTTTGCGGCATGTCCGTCGAACCTGCAACTGCGAAGGCGACCACGACGTATCAGGGAAAGCCTTACTACTTCTGCTGCCCACGCTGCCTGGACAAATTCACCGCGGAACCCGGGCGATACCTTCGCCCCCAGCCCGCTGCCAGGGCTTCCGCGAGTGGGCCTTACACCTGTCCGATGCATCCGGAGATCGTGCAGGACGGCCCTGGCACCTGCCCCAAGTGTGGCATGGCCCTCGAGCCGATGACGCCTCACGCGGATGTTCCGGAGGACGACTCCGAACTGCTCGAGATGTCGCAGCGCTTCCGATTCGCACTGGTTCTGACGCTGCCCGTCTTCGCGACGGCGATGCTGCCAATGGTCCCGGGTGTCAATCTGCCCCACTGGTTCATGATTTCGTCCAACTGGGTCGGCGCGATCCTGGCCACGCCGGTGATCTTCTGGCTGGGGGCTCCGTTCTTCACACGAGCCTGGCAGGCTCTGAAGCTTGGCACCGCGAACATGTTCACGCTCATCGCCCTTGGAACCACGGCGGCCTGGGCGTTCAGCGTCGTCGCCATGATTGCGCCGGGCTTGATGCCCGACGCCATTCGCGGTGGACACGGCCTCGCCCCCACTTACTTCGAGGCCGCGGCCGTCATCGTCACGCTCGTTCTACTTGGCCAGGTGCTGGAACTCCGGGCTCGGCGGAGCACTGGCGGAGCGATTCGTTCCCTCCTTGGGCTCGCACCGAAGACCGCGCGACTCGTCGGGCACGACGGCCACGAGACGGACGTGCCCCTCGCCGACGTTCAGACCGGGGATCACCTTCGCGTTCGCCCCGGCGAGAAGGTGCCCGTGGATGGCCTGCTTCGCAGCGGCTCGAGTTCGCTCGACGAATCGATGCTCACCGGCGAGCCGATGCCTGTTGAGAAACGTGAGGGCGACTCGGTCATTGGCGGAACGGTCAACGGCACCGGCACCTTCGTGATGGAAGCCACTCGCGTCGGTCGGGAGACTGTGCTGGCTCGCATCGTCGCCCTCGTCAGCGAGGCTCAGCGCAGCAGGGCACCCGTGCAGAAGCTCGTGGACCGCGTGGCTGGGTGGTTCGTTCCTGGCGTGGTGCTCGCCGCGATCATCACGTTCGTGGTCTGGCTGGTGTTTGGGCCGAGCCCGTCGCTGGTGTTCGCACTGGTGAACGCCGTGGCGGTGCTGATTATCGCCTGCCCCTGTGCGCTGGGCCTGGCGACGCCGATGTCCATCGTGGTGGGTGTCGGCCGTGGGGCCACGAGCGGCGTGCTGATTCGCTCCGCGGAAGTGCTGGAGCAGATGGCCAAGGTGGACACTGTGGTGATGGACAAGACCGGCACGCTCACGGAAGGCCGGCCGACGGTGACGCAGGTGCAAGCGGTCAGCGGCGTGACGGACAGTGAGGTGCTTCGACTGGCGGCGTCCCTGGAGCGAGGCAGCGAACACCCGCTCGCCTCGGCTATCGTGACGGCGGCGGAGGCTCGCGGGCTGAAGCTGGAGCCAGTCGAGAACTTCCAGGCCGTGGTGGGCCGCGGCGTGAAGGGGACGATCCAAGGCCGCAGTATTCTGCTGGGAAACGAAGCCTTTCTTCGCGAGAACAACGTGGCGACGGTGGAGCTACCGACGCTTGGCGGCGAACGGGCTCGCCACTCCCGCACGATCGTGCTCGTCGCTCGCAGCGGCCTGCTCTTCGGTCAGATTGCGATCGCGGATCCGATCCGAGCTTCGGCGGTGGAAGCCGTGCGCGGCCTGCAAGCCGCGGGGCTGCGCGTGGTGATGCTCACGGGCGACCGCAAGGCCACGGCCAACGATGTGGCCGAGCAACTGGGCATTCGCGATGTGATCGCCGAGGTGACGCCCGAGCAAAAGGGCGAGGCGATCTCGAAGCTTCGCCAGCAGGGCCGTGTGGTCGCGATGGCGGGCGACGGCATCAACGACGCCCCGGCCCTTGCCGCGGCCGATGTCGGCATCGCGATGGGCACGGGCACCGACGTCGCGATGGAATCCGCTGGCATCACGCTCGTCAAGTCCGACCTTCACGGCCTCCTGCGAGCCTGGAAGCTCAGCCATGCCACGATGAGAAACATCCGTCAGAATCTTCTCTTCGCCTTCGGCTATAACCTGCTGGGCGTGCCGATCGCCGCGGGTGTGCTGTACCCGGTCTTCGGCCTCCTGCTGAGCCCGATGCTCGCCGCCGCTGCGATGAGCCTGAGTTCCGTGAGTGTGATCGGGAACGCACTCAGGCTGCGAACGGTGAAACTGGATTAGGCGATCGGCGAGTCTTCGCATGCCAGCCCGACGCGACAACAAGGGCGACATCGGCCCTCGCTGGCGACTCGAGGTGGTGAAGTTGATGAGTTATAACCGAGTGCTGTAACGCTTTGACGACTTACCGAAGACTGGCTTCTTGGATCCTCCGGCATCCTCCGTGGGATTCGCTGCGGGTGCGTTCGATCCTGAAGTGCCGTCCTCGTCGATCCCCGCACCGAAGGCGTCTTCGGTTTCCTCAGCCGCCGGTTCAGAAGCCATGGCCTCGACGGGCGACCCTGCCACAGCCTCCGTTCCTTCGACTGTGCCAAGCTTCTCGACACCGAACTCTTCCTCGTGAACGTTCTCGAAGCTCACCACGGGCGGCGGAGTCCGCTCCGCGAGCTTTCGCGGAGCCCGCGGCGTGAAGGCCTCGAAGCCGTCGATTTGCTCGGGCTCGATCAGCTTGTTGATCATCACCTCGATGTCCGTCAGCATGCCGCCCTGCTCGGGGCTGACGAAGGAAATCGCCCGGCCATCCTTGCCGATGCGGCCCGTGCGGCCGATGCGGTGGACGTAGTTCTCAATGTCCGTTGGCAGGTCGAAGTTGATCACGTGCGTCAGGTCGCTGACGTCGATCCCTCGGCTCATCACGTCCGTCGCGATCAGGAACTTCACCGAGGCGTTGCGGAAGCCTGCCATGATCCGCTCGCGATGCGACTGCGGCAAGTCGCCGTGGATCACCGCGGCGCCGGGGATGAGCCGCTTCAGCTTCGCGTGAAGGTTGTCTGCCCAGCGTTTGCGTTCCACGAAGATCAGGCACTGACGGGGCTGTTCGCGTTCGATCACGAGCTTGAGCAGGTCGAACTTCCGCTCGTTCTCCACGGTGAAGTACGTCTGGCGGATCTTGTCCACCGTCATCACCGTCGGCGACATATTCAGGTGGATCGGGTCGGTCATGTACCGGGTCACGAGCCGTTTGATCGGATCGGGCACCGTCGCGGACATCAGCAGCGTTTGTCGCTTCAGCGGGCAGCGGCGGAGGATCTTCTCGATATCCGGGCGGAAGCCGATGTCGAGCATGCGGTCCGCCTCGTCGAGCACCACATACTTGATGTCGTTGAGTTGGAGCGTGCCTCGGCGAAGGTGATCGATGACGCGGCCCGGCGTGCCGACGACGATATCACAGCCCTTGGCGAGTCCCTGGAGTTGCTTGTTCATGCCAGCGCCGCCGTAGACGGGGACGCAGCGGAAGCGTCGGGAGGGTGCCAGTTTCGTGGCCTCGGTCGCCACCTGCATGGCGAGTTCGCGAGTCGGAGTCATGACAAGCGCGATGGGGCCCTTGAGCTTGTGCGGGCGCCAGCGGTCGAGGAAGGGGATCAGGAATGCCGCCGTCTTTCCCGTGCCGGTCTGGGCCTGGCCGATCACATCCTTGCCACGCAGGGCGGGCGGGATCACGCTTTCCTGAATCGGCGTGGGGTGAACATATCCGGCTTGATCGAGCGCGTCTTGCAACGGACGCATCAAGCCGAGATCGGTGTACTTCATGTTCAAATCGGTCGGCGGCGGCTCCGTGTGAACGTCGGCGAGATATTCGACCTCGGCTTCCTCGGGATGAGCCTCGGGGTCGAGAACGTGTACCAGAGATTCATCCGACGAATCATCATCGCCCGGAACTGAGGATTGTTGCGAGTCGGCCTCTTCCGGCGGCGAGTCCATCCGTTCGTCGGCCGCGAGGGGACGGGGCTCGTCCGCGGCAGGTTCAGAACTCAACACTGGCTCCATATCTGAAAGAACAAAATGGGATAAGATCGCGAAGGGGGGCGATCCATGGGATCTATCTTAAAGAGTTTCACGAGAAAGTGTCCAGATCCATCAAGTTTGGGTGAACCGCACGACGAGACCTCGCCGTACGGATCACCCCGGCCTCACTCACTTCGCGCTGGGGGATGCGTCGCCAGGAGCCTGGTTGGTTGCCCACTTGAGGCCGCCGAGCAGGTGCTCCTGGAAGCGAGGATCGCTCCACACTTCCTTGCGGTGGCCCAGTGAGGTGTAGAAGGCCTTGCCCTTGCCCACGTCGTGCCCCCAGGCCACGGCGAAGTCCTTGTCCTTGCGGTTCACGCCCTTCTTTGTCACGTCGATCGAGGAGTTATCCACGCTCAGAATCACGTGCAGCTTCGATCGGCTGTAAGGCGACGCAGAGAACTGATAAATCTCGTCGGTGATCTCGTCGCCCGTCTTGAAGCCGGCGGCGGCGGGGTGCTTCGCGTCCTCGACATTCAGCTTGATCTTCTGATGCCAGGGGTGGCCGTCGAAGTACGCCCCGACGAGTTCACCGTAGGGCGAATCGTAGAGCGTGTCCGTGGCACAGTGGGTGCCCGCGAACGCGCCGCCCGCCTTCACCCAGTCGATGAGATCGGCCAGCTCCGCGTCCGTCAACGGCGACTGACCGTTCCGCTTGCTGCCGGTCGTGAAGAAGAGCACCACGTCGAAGTTCTTCAACGTCTCCTTGTTGATCCGCCCACAGTTTTCCTTCTCGACGGCCATCCCGGTGCGAGCGCGGAAGTCGGCCGAGTACTTCTCGAGCCAGGGCTTCTCGACCTGCGGGTCGCCCTTCTTCAAGCTGAACTTGATGGGCTTCTCCGGCTCGCCCGTGAAACGGTAGCAGGTCACCTCGAAGCCGTTCTTCGGCCCGATCTCCTTGAGAACCTGCTCCGCGTGCCCAACGGAGTCGTGGACGAACCCACCGCTGTGCGTGACCAGCAGCAGACGCTTGGGCTTGTCCGCGGAGTGGGCGATCGCAGTGAAGCCCAGCGCGAGAAGGAGAGCCAGGAACGAACGGCGGGAAAACATGAGAGGCTCCAGGAGAGGGAACAAAGAGCAGGCGTTGAAGGGATGGATAGTAGTTCCAGGAGAGCACAGCCACCGGGCAAGCGGGGACATCGATGCCGAGTCTGCGATCACCTGGCGAGAGGGGGGACTGTCGTTCCCTGCTCGCCAGGTCGTGGCATTGCTTCCACTCGCTTCACCACCAGCAGCGTGCGGTCGTCGGCGGGGGTGGTGTCCGTGGTGAACTCGTTCCAGCGGTTCAGGACGGAGTGAAGTTGATCCGCGGCCGAGGGTGCGGAAGTCAGGGCCTCGTCGATGCGTTCCGTGCCGAACATGTCGCCCGTGGTGTCGGTCGCTTCGATCACGCCATCCGTGAAGAAGACGACGTGATCGCCTGGGAAGAACAGCACGCGCTGCTCGGGGTAAACCTCATCGGCCTTGATGCCCAGGGGCAATCGCTGGGCCCGATTCAACGGCACCTTGGAGCCATCCAGGGACCGCAGCAGCCGCGGCGGGGTGTGTCCGGCACTGGCGTAAGCGACTTCGCCGTTACGCGGATCGAAGACGGCATAGAACGCCGTGACGAAGCTGCCCGACGGCCGGGTGTATCGGCGCGTGAGATGCGAGTTCAGATACGTCAGAAGTTCCCCGGGCCGCAGCGGCGGTTCGGGCATCGAATGCACGATGCTATGCGCCACCGCCATGAGCACCGCCGAGGGAGCCCCATGGCCGCTGGCGTCCGCCACGAGCACGCCCAGGCAGCCGTTGGGCAGCTTGAAGAAGTCGTAGTAATCGCCCCCGGCCCGTTCCGCCATCTGGTAATGCACGGCGACATCCAGCCCTGGAATGTGCGGCACCTCTTCAGGAAGCAGCGACTTCTGAATCTCCGCGATCGACTGCAATTCGTGCTCGACCGCCTTGTACGCATCGCGAAGGGCTTGCGACAACACCAGCGTCTGGCTGACCCGGCCAAAGAGATTGCTCAGGAGTACGAGATCCGGAATGCGTTCACGCGGGAAGGCCCCCGGATCTTCGCGGGTGAGGATGACCATATTCGGGGCGCTGCCGCCGTCGAAGTGGGGAATCGCGAGCAGCGATCGTTGGCCTTCGAGGTACTCGGCGGCGGGGTCGTCCGGGGCCACGTGCAAGTCGTCGATCACCCGGGCTTGATCGCCGTAAATGAGGTCCGCGAGCAGGCCGCCGGAGAGCAACGGCAGGCGTTCCTGTTCCTTCCAGGGATTGACCGCCTCCTTCCACAAATTGAATCGGGTGACGCGGTAGTTCGGTGCCGAGAGCCCGCGGCGCGACAGAGAGATTTGACGATTAAACGGGAAGATCTGGGCCATCCGCCTCGTGAAGACGTGGTACATCTCCTGGGGATCGGAATATCGGCTCAGTTCCTTCATGACTTCAACGCTGGCCGCCAAGCGGATGCGCCAGTTGCGTTGTTCAGCGTTGAAGAAGTCCGCAGCCGCGGCCATGACGCACTCTCCGTGTCTCTTGTGAGCATCCATCCTGGGGCGAAGGGCGCCTGAGATAGCTAGTAGAACCTGGGAGCTCGCCATAATCAAGAACCATCAAGTGAAAATCAGGCGAGAGCGAGTGCGAATAGTCGGATTGAGGTCGACGGGGAAAACTGCGAAACCTAGACCGCGGCGGATGATAGCTTTCACGCCGCGATTGAGCTGCCGCTTGTAATCCTCGCTTCAGAGTGCCATTGGCGAGTGGTGTAAGATTTGAAGTCCGCGCCCCGCAAACGGCAGGTGTACGACGATAAGAATGGAAATCCGGGGCCGACGGCCCGTAACGAACGCCGAGAGGCCACAGTATTAGCAGGATCGCTACAACTCCTTCAATGATTGTCGCTTAGCATCGTTTTCCAGGGCACGTCACCGGCATTTCCTTGCTAGGATGGACCGACATCCATATAAAAGGACTAAGCTTATGCTCCTGATTTGCGGTCTTTGCCGACTTGGGCGTTCCAGTTTCCTCATCCTAACTCGCAATATCGTCCCGAGTGGCCGGTTCGTGGCTGATACAATCGTAACCTGATACACCACTTGAGGATGTGCAACAATGTCCACACTGAAGCTGCGGCGGATTGACCTGACCGCGCCCAACGGCCGTCAGCAGCTTGTGCGGCTTCGCGACCAGTTCAAAATCGATACCGAAGTGGTCACGCCCGCCAGCAAGAAACTGACTCAAGCCGTCTTCGGAGAACCGCTCTCCCCCTCCCAGGCCGTCAGCCGCATCTGCAACGACGTTCGCGACAAGGGCCTCGCGGCAGTGCTCAGCTACACCGAAGCCTTCGACAAGGTGAAACTCAAGCCGGACATGCTTCGCGTCAGCGAGGCGGAGCTGGCCGAGGCTCATGCGAGCGCCAGCGACGAATTCCTGGATGTGATCCGCCAGGTGCGTTACAACGTGCTCCAGTTCCAGTCGGGATTGCTGCACCGCGACGCGGAGATGCGAGTCTCCGGCAAGCACGAGCTGCACCTGCGCTATCGTCCCCTCAATCGTGTGGGTGTCTACTGTCCTGGTGGTGCCGCGGCGTATCCCAGCACGCTGCTGATGACCGTGGGGCCGGCCCAGGCCGCGGGCGTCGAGAATATCGTGGTCTGCCTGCCGCCGAAATCGACCGGGGCTTACAACAAGGAAATGCTGGCCACCTGTCACGAACTCGGCGTCACCGCCGTCTACCGCATCGGCGGAGCCCAGGCCATCGCGGCGATGGCTTACGGCATCCAGGGTTTGCCGGCCGTCGATATGGTCGTCGGCCCGGGCAACCAGTACGTCGCCCTGGCGAAGAAGCACGTCTTCGGCACTGTCGCCATCGACTGCCTCGCCGGCCCGAGCGAGGTTATCGTTGTTGCGGATGACTCGGCCCACCCGGAATACGTCGCGATGGACCTCATCGCCCAGGCAGAGCATTCCCCGGGCGAAGCGGTGCTCGTGACCTGGTACGAACCGCTTTTGGACGAAGTATCCGCTGCCATCAACAAGCGGCTCGTGAAACTCTCCCGGGCCGACCTCGCTCGTGAAAGCCTCGAGCGTTACGGAGCCTTTGTGCTCTGTGCGAACAAGGAATCCGCGATCGACACGGTGAACGAACTGGCCCCGGAACACTTGCACGTGCAGACTCGCGATCCGGACCTGTTCGTGGAGGAAGTCACGAACGCGGGAGCCGTGTTCCTTGGGCCTTTCACGCCGGTTGCGGTGGGCGACTATGCCGCGGGCCCCTCGCACGTGCTGCCGACGGCGGGGACGTCGCGCTGGGCGAGCGGCCTGAACGCCAACGATTTCCGCAAGCGGACGAGCATCCTCCGTTTCACCCGCAACGGTCTTCGCGAGATCTCGGAAGACGTGATCTATCTCGCGAACAAGGAAGGCCTGACCGCCCACGCCGCGAGCGTCGACATCCGCGTGCAGGACAACGGCCCCGCCGCCCGTCCGAAGCCGAAGCCCGAAAAGGTGGCCGCCGCAGCCGCCGCCGCCGCCGCCGCCGGGGCGAAGAAGTAACCTTTGGGCGAACCCTCCTGGCGAACCCGGAGCGTAAGCGACGGGGTGGCCCAACCAGCCACCTGGCGAATCCTCCTGGCGAATCCGGAGCGTAAGCGACGGAGTGGCCCAACCAGCCACGTACGGCTTACACCCGTGGCTCAATCTCTTTTCTTCCATTCGGTCGCGCCATGTCCGTTCGCAGCAACATCCTCGCCATGTCTGGCTACGTTCCTGGCGAACAGTTGAACGACGCGGACATCGTCAAACTCAACACCAACGAGAACCCTTACCCACCTTCGCCGATGGTGTTCCACGCCATTCGCGAGGCTCTCACGGGCGACAAGCTCCGCAAGTATCCTCAGCCAATGGGCGATCACTTCCGCAAGGCCGCGGGACAGGTGCTGGGCGTCGACCCCGATGGCATCCTCATTGGCAACGGCTCGGACGACCTGCTCACGATCCTCACCCGCACCTTTGTCCCCGAAGGCGGCCTGATCGCCTCGCCGACGCCAAGCTACATCCTGTACCGCAACCTCGCGGAGATTCAGGGGTCTCGCTTTGAGACAGTCCGCTTCGACGAAAGCTGGAAGCTGCCCTCCCCCTGGCCGATCCGCGGCGCGAACCTGACTTTTCTCCCCAACCCGAACTCGCCTTCGGGCACGGCCCTCACTCCTGCGGAACTCGAGCGTTTCATGGCCGAGGTCGCCGGGCCCGTCGTCTGTGACGAGGCCTACGGCGACTTCTGCGACTGGAACGGCCTGCTGCTGGCGAAGTCGAGCCCGAACGTGATCGTGACGCGCAGCCTCAGCAAGTCGTACTCGCTTGCGGGCATCCGCTTCGGCTTCGCCGTGGCCCAGCCGCAAGTGGTTCGTCAGATGCTCAAGGTGAAGGACAGCTACAACTGCGATGTGCTCTCGCTCGCCGCCGCGACCGCGGCGATCGAGGATCAGGACTATTTCCGCAGCGTGAAGGCGAAGATCGTGGCGACCCGTGGCCGCATGGAAGTGGAACTGTCGCGTCTGGGATTCACAGTAACGCCGAGCACCGCGAACTTCGTCTGGTGCCGCCGCAGCGACCGCCCCCTGAAGCCGATCGCCGAGGAACTGAAAGCTCGCAAGATCCTGGTCCGCTACATGAACTACGATGGCTACGACGGCCTGCGAATCAGCGTCGGCAGCGACGCGGAGATCGACAAGTTGATAGCCGCACTCGCAGCGATTCTCTGATTGACCGTTCGATCTCAGCGCAACCCGCTGCCAAGGCCAAGAGAGGACCGCCTTGATCTATCGCATTTTGCGAAGTACCATCACGAGTTGAGACAAGAGGGTCTCGCGTGAGGGTAATCGCGAAAAAGCGGCTTCGAACCTTTTGGGAATCGCGGAAGCAGGACCTGGAGCAGGCCAAAAAAGACCTGATTCTCTGGTACAATTTGTCGCTCAAGAATGAGTCGGACAACTTCGCGAAGCTCAAACAGACGCATCCATCTGCCGATCCGGTTGGCAATTGTGTCGACTTTGACGTGGGTAACAATCGATACCGCCTCATCGGCCGCGTGAATTATCGACGGGGTATCGTCTACGTGCTTGATGTGATGGACCATGCGACGTACGACCGGAAACGCTGGATCGCGTCTTGCAACTGCCACAAGCCTCCGCCGAAAATTAAAGCGATGCCAACCGAGCATACGCTGCCCAGAAAGAAACGAGCGAAGTGAACATGGCTGCCTCGCTGAGCACGATCGCGGCGGACTCCTACCTGGCGTTGGTGATAAAGTTCCCGCTCATTGCGATCCGAAACGAACGGCATCTGGACCGGGCCCTGGCCGTGATCGATCGCTTGATCGCCGAGGAACTGGACGAGGGCCAACAGGATTACTTGGACGCCTTGACCGACCTCGTGGGAGTGTATGAGGATCGCCACCACGGCATTCCCGATGCTCCGGAGAGTGACGTCCTCGATCACTTGATGCGGACTCATGGCCTCTCGCAGAGCGAACTGGGACGGCAAACGGCGATCGCCCCATCGACCATCTCTTCGATTCTTTCGGGCAGTCGCAACCTGACTCGAAGCCAAATCGAAGCGGTCGCACGATTCTTCAACGTGTCCCCGGCGGCGTTCCTCCCGGCACGATAGACGTCGCCGACACTCTTGATCCCGAGTTTCTCCCATGCCCCGCACCGCACGCATCCAGCGTAAGACCGCCGAGACGGACATCGACCTCATCCTCAACCTCGATGGCACCGGCTGCGTCGAGGCGGCCACGGGCGTCGGCTTCTTCGATCACATGCTCACGCACATCGGCAAGCATGGGCTCTTCGACCTGACCATCACGTGCAAGGGCGACCTGCACATCGATGCGCACCACACCGTCGAGGACGTCGGCATTTGCCTCGGCAAGGCTCTCGTCGAAGCCCTTGGCACCAAGGCCGGAATCCGCCGCTATGGCGACGCGACCCTGCCTATGGACGAGACGCTCGTCACCGCGGCGGTGGACCTCAGCGGTCGGCCGTTCCTCGTCTGGAAGGCGAACGTGCCGAACGAGGTGCTCGGGACGTTCTCCAGCCAGCTAGGCCAGGAGTTTTGGCAGGCGGTCGCCTCCGCGGGGCTCATGAATCTGCACGTCGTCCACCACCACGGCTCGAACACCCACCACATTCTCGAGGCGATCTTCAAGGCCAGTGCCAGGGCTCTGCGTCAAGCGGTGGAACCCGACCCCCGTGCCACGGGCGTGCCGTCGACCAAGGGCGTGTTGTGATTCCACCGGCCCTGACGGTCACGCCGCCGGGCATCCTAATTCGCACGTCCCTCCCTCTTCTCCAACCTTGCACGAATGCCGGGTCGACGCTGTATAGTGAAGTAGCAACGCCTCCCGTCGAGGCAGCATCGCTTGGCGACCCCTTGTGAACTACCTCGCGCACCTGCACCTGGCCGACGACAACCCCGACTCGAAGCTCGGCAACATCCTCGCGGACTTCGTCAAGGGCCCGGATGTCGCGGCTCTTCCCCTCGCGATCCAGGCTGGCATTCGCCTGCACCGATCGATCGACTCGTTCACGGATAGCCATCCCGTGGTGATGCGGAGCATCCGCCGCCTGGGCGGCCGGCTCGGCTGGTACGCAGGCATCGTCATCGACGTCTATTACGACCACCTGCTCGCCCGCGACTGGCACCACTACTCCGCCGAGCCCCTGCGATCGTTCGCGGACCGGGCGTACGAGATCCTTCTCGAACACATCGACCTGCTCGAGGGGCCAAGCCGCAAGCTCATGGAGCGGATGATTCGCGAGGATCGCCTGGTGTCGTATGCCTCGCTCACGGGCATCGAGGAAACGCTGGAACGCATCTCCTGGCGGATCATGGAGCGGATGCCCAAGCGGGAAGTGCGGCTTCACGACGCGATGCCGCTGCTCATCGCCGCGGATGCCGGCCTTGAGGACGACTTCCACACCTTCTACCCCAATCTCATGGCGTTCGCGGAAGCTCGCAAGCGCACACTTCTGATCGCGAACCCCTGTACGCCCGCGGCCCTCCGGATGGTAGAATCACCAGCGTGACGGTTTTCGGACGAGGAGGGTTCCACCGTGTCCACCGCAACAGCACCTTTCACGGCCCCCGTGCCGTCAGGCTTCGAGCCATCTTTCCGCGAGCATCGAACGATGGCGGACTTGCTGGAAGAACTGGGGGGCATTCCCGCAAGCCGTGTGCGCATGCATCCCACGCCAGGAACGGCAACGGAAGCGGACGTCGTAATCGCATGTCGTAGCGGCCCCTTCTGTGAACTCATCGACGGAACGCTGGTGGAGAAGCCGGTAGGCATCTCAGAATCGTTCCTGGCGAGTTTGATGCTTCAGTTTGTCGGACCGTTTGTCCGGCTGAATCGATTGGGCCTCACGAACGCACCCGACGGAATGTACCGAATGATCCACGGGAACATCCGCGAACCCGATGTTTCTTTCACGAGCCGTAAACGTGTCCCGAATCCGATGCCCCAGGTCGGCGGATGGTGCCCGGATTTATGCGTGGAGATCCTGAGCCCCTCGAATACTCCAAAGGAAATGTCGAGGAAGCGAACGGAGTATTTCGATGCAGGCTGCCGGTTGGTCTGGGAGATCGATTTTCGGAAGCGAACGGTCCTCGTTTACAATTCCGTGGATTCGCACACCCGCCTCGCTGATGCCGACATTTTTGACGGCGGCGATGTTCTGCCCGGCTTCACGCTTTCCCTCGCCGAACTCTTCGCCGCGTTCGATGACGGCATGCAAACCTCCCCATGACCGAACGCAACTTCGCGATCGACGTGGTGCGGACACTCCAGCAGGCTGGCTTCCAGGCTCTGTGGGCCGGCGGTTGCGTGCGCGATGAACTCCTCGGCCTGAACCCCAACGACTACGACGTCGCCACCAGCGCCCGGCCGGAAGAAGTCATCCGGCTCTTTCGCCGTTCGATCGCCGTCGGCGCCAGCTTCGGCGTTGTCGAAGTGCTCGGCCCTCGCGGGCCGCATCGCCAGCATCTCTCGGTCGAAGTCGCGACATTCCGCTCCGATGGCCACTACTCCGACGGCCGACGACCGGACTCGGTCGTTTTCTCGACACCCGAGGAGGACGCCCAGCGCCGCGACTTCACGATCAATGGCATGTTCTTTGACCCGCTTGCGGACCAACTTCACGACTTCGTCGGCGGCCAGGCGGACCTGAAAGCGAAGATCCTCCGTGCCATCGGTGACCCCGCGAAGCGATTCGCTGAAGACAAGCTCCGCATGCTCAGGGCGGTCCGCATTGCCGCTCGATTTGAACTGGATATCGATCCTGACACGCTCGAATCCGCCAAAGCCTCCGCGAGTGAAATCCGTGTCGTGAGTGCGGAGCGGATCGCGGACGAACTCCGCAAGATGCTCTCCCATCCGCACCGGTTCCGTGGCGTCCGCCTGCTTCGCGAGTTTGACCTCGTCGAGCCCGTGCTGCCCGAACTGGTGCCAACGTTCATGCTGCCACAGGGTCCACCCGCCGCACCGACGGGCACGCTCTGGGACCATCTGCTTCGCGTCGTCGAACTTCTCGAAGCCCCGACCTGGCCTCACCCCGCGGAGATTAGCTTCCCGCTCGCCTTCGCAACGCTGCTGCACGATATCGGCAAGCCCCGAGTCGTGGGCCGAACGGCGGAGAAGTACACCTTCCACGGCCACGAACACGTGGGGCGACAGATGGCGATGAAGATCGCCGATCGACTGAAGCTGTCGAACGCCGAGAAAGACCACATGACCTGGCTTGTCGAGAAACACCAGTTCCTGGCGGACGCGCCGGTGATGAAGCAGAGCACGCTCAAACCGATCCTCGCTCACCCTGGCATCGGCGAGCTTCTGGCCCTGCACCGTGCGGATGCCCTCGCCAGCGGACGGTCGCTGGCAGCGATCGAGTTCTGCGAGCGAATGCTGCAAGAGACGCCCCCGGAGGAGCTCGACCCGCCGCCGCTGCTGACAGGAGCAGACTTGATCGCAACGGGAATGAAGCCCGGCCCCGAGTTTAAACGTGTCCTGACTGCCCTGCGCATTGCCCAGCTCGAGGGCCAGGTGCGGACAAAACCCGAGGCGATAACGCTGGCAAAGGCTCTCCTGCATCCCATTTTCCTCAAGTTGCCTGGGCTACCGTCCGACGGGCCAAGCCGTATCGTGTGAGAAATTCCTGCGCAAGTCCGCCCTGCCATGGCGTCTCAACTGCGAACCCGGCGGAAATGGCTGTCGAATCAGGAGCTTGTGTGATGTCTGTTCCCACGAATACTGAAGCGCTCGGCCCGCCTTCGCTGCAGGATTTGACCCTTCGCTTCCTCGCCAATCGCTCAGACGCCGTCGGATCGGCAGTCGAGCCCGAGGCTGGCAGCGAGGTCGAGTTGCACGAGGTCGCCGCCGGGTTCCGAACCGACCCTCGAACCGCCTGGGCGGACGCCCTCGCGGCACTGTCGGCTCGCACGGACTCGGCGACCCTCCCTGGTGCTACCCCGGCCGATTGGGCCGTGTTGGTCAGCCAGCCGGTCGCGGTCCATGCTCTGCCCTTTGCCCTGGGGCACTTCCCGCAACGCGTCAAGGATCTCCACCCGCTGCTCACGGGAGCCAGTCTTTCGGCCCTGAAGCCGAAAACCGGCGCCCTGCCCCTCACCGGGCTGAGCGGTCTTCGGGCGCACGTCTCGCAACTCGCAACAAAGCATCAGTCTGAGACGATGCTGCGGGCGGCGGGACTGGCTCGGGCGGTGGGCGATCTGACGCTCGCGGATGAACTTTTGACGAAGGCCGAGCCGCTGAAGGGAACTGACTACCGCACCTCGTGGGAGAACGAACGAGCGGCCCTGCTGTGGCAGCAAGGCAAGAGCGAGGCCGCACTGGCCGCGTGGGAAGCGATGCCCGAGACGGCCACGAGCGTCTTCAACCGTGGCATGGCCCTGCTGTTCCTGGACCGCACGAAAGAAGCCCGGACCTGGCTGATGAAGGCCGTCGAGATGATTCCGGAAGCGAGCGGCTGGAACGCCCTGGCCCGGCTCTATCAGGCCCTGGCAGAGATTCGCGGATAAAGGTTCGCCGCTTGCGGCGGAGCGCTGAACCTCACCCATACTTCTGTGAGTCTGCAACTCAACTCGGCTTTTCGGACTTGCCTCCATCCGTCTCGGATCGGTGCAGCGCTCCGCCGCGAGCGGCGAAGAACCAAGTCAACGACCATCATTGCCAGTCTCCACTCGTGGTGATACGCTTGCTGCACCACGCCGCAGGCGGCCCGGCGTCGGTTTCTTCCTCGGCCGTCGTTCCCGGAGTTCGTCATGATCCGCCTGCTCTCCCTCGCGTCCCTTGGCCTCGCGGCCAGCGTCTTTCTCACCTCCGCACGGGCCGCCGACACAACCTCGCTTTTCAACGGCAAGGATCTCTCCCAGTGGCAGGGCAATGTCACCATGAAGGAGCGAGCCACGCTGACTCCGGAGAAACTGGCCGAGAAGCAGAAGGCCCAGAACGACAAGATCGCACAGTTCTGGAAGGTCGAGGACGGCACCATCCACTGCCTCGGCGGCAAGGGCGGCGTCAGCCTGCAATCGAAGAAGGATTACGCCAACTTCCGCCTTCTCGTCGACTGGAAGATCGAACCCAAAGGCGACAGCGGCCTCTACCTCCGCGGCCAACCCCAGGTGCAGATCTGGGAGAGCAGCACGCTTGATCCGAAGAAGTTTGCAGCGGACGTGAACAAGGGCTCTGGCGGCTTGTGGAACAACCCGCCCGACGCGCCCGGCAAGATCCCGACCAAGAATGCCGACAAGCCGACCGGCGAGTGGAACACCTTCGACATCACCGTGATTGGCGACGAAGTGACCGTGAAGCTCAACGGCGAAGTCGTCGTCAACAAAGGCAAGCTCGTGAACTACTGGGACAAGGGCAAACCAGCCCCGAAGACCGGCCCGGTGGAACTGCAGTTCCACGGCGACCCTCTGTGGTTCAAGAACGTCTCAATCCAGGAACTGCCGTGATCACGATTGCGGCAGGATTCGTGGGAGACAAACGCAGCTTCCTGGGCGTTTGTCTCGCAACCACCGCTTACCTGATGGGGTCGTCGCTCGTGGCCTCCGCGTGACGCCACTTCGCCGACACGCCCTGCTCTGCCAGCACGTCGAGTTCGATGGCCTTGGGTCGCCGTACGGCTTAATCGAGCCAGGTCTAGATTATTTACAAGTACGCTGTGAAACGAGTTCGATGCATCAAAGAGAATCCGCTGCACGAGCTCCGTTCTTATGCGTCCTTAATAATCTGCGATGAGGTGCTGACATGGAAGAACCCCTTGCAAAGCCTCTTCGTGTCAACCATCTGCCGTCTCCAATGCTGGACCTGTCGCGAAGTGACCTGGACTCGTGAACTGGTGGAATATCGGGTCATTCGCCGCTCCGACACGGGTTCAGGGAGCCTCTCCCTGCCACGTCGTCTCCAGCAGCCTGCGTCGCCAGACCATGTCAAGGGAAGTGAGAACGAAGGCTCACAACAGGTGTGAGGATTGCCCATCGACATCGACTCCTACTTTCGCTTTGGCCACCACCACCGTTTGGCCGCAGGTTCTGCAGTTCTGACTCAGTGGAAGCAGCAAACTCGATATTGCTGATCCGCCTCGCGTTTCCAGAGCACGTTCAATCCAGGGCAGCAGCGACTCGTGGCGGACGCGAAGCAACTCGCGGATCGTGGCCGCCAGTCCGTCCTCGGGCCGCGACGACAGCGCGAAACGATATGAGCCGATCGCGAGTTCAAAACTCGGCTCGCCCGCCAGGCCCGGGCGACGTAGCTCCACCATGGCCTTGGGATTCGCCATCACGTGGTCGCGGATGATCACGCCGCGGCCCGTTACAAGAATGGGGCCCAGATCCTTGGAAGACCTGCATACGAGAAGTAAGTCGCCATTCGAGGATGTGAGATCGGCACTCGACAACGGCGCGGAGCGGCAGAACTGAAAGACCGTTTCGCCTCCCGCAATCGACATCTTCTCGCGGCCATTCCAGACTCCGAAGAGCAGGGCGAGCCGGTGGTGGGGCTCGACAGCCATCGCTTGCTGGAGTCGTGGCGCTACGGCCCAGAGTTCGAGCAGATCGCGTGGCGTTAGCTGTGCGTCGAACGCGGCCCCGAGCAGCAGAATCCGCAGTCGGCTGCGGTCGCCCGAGGTCGGCGGCTGGGATTGGTCGAAAAAGACGCTCAAAGCATACTCGGCGAAGATCAGCGACTCTCGGCCCTGGAACGCCGGGGTGAGGAGGTCCACCAGGCCGACCACGCGATCGCGACCGACAAGACTCGCATCATCGACCTGGAGAACGGCGAGGGCGGCTCGCAAGGCCAGCGGCTCCGCGTTCGCGTGCATCGGCGAGTGAGCCCACTCCAGCAGACTGGTGATCACTGCCATCCGCGAGGCGGGCTTCCCCATCCCAGGGCTCGCGGCCGCGAGGCGTGTGAGGAACGGCACGGCCTCGGGCACGCCGACGAGCTTGCGGGCGAGCTGGCTCCAGGCGATGTCGAAGGCTCGAGTCGATCGCGACGGCAGGGGTCGCCAGACGAGGCCGACCACGCCGTTCACAATCGACACAAGGGCTGCGAACATGAGCGTGAGCAGCCATGGCGACATCGACTGTCGAGGCACGAAGAAGGCCGCGAGCACGCCGGCGATCGCCAGGGGCAACGCCGCGATGGTCGCCGCACCGCGTGGGCCGATCGAACGGCGATCCCGGCGATTCTGACGCAAGCCTGCCGGGGTCTCGGTTCGCCAGTAACGAAGCCACTGCGAATCGCTGACCTCCACGACGTACCCATCTCCCGCGAGGCGACCGGGCCCCACGGCCAGCGGCGGAGGAAAGGGATCGTACGACGCAGGAACCTCGGCGAAGCAACCGGGGCACAGCCCTGCACCGTGGTCCCCGGCCCGTGCGAGCAGAGGGGCAAGTTCCGCGGCCGTCGGGTCGGACCTCGCGAGGGCGGACTGCGCCGCCGCGATTTGGGATTCGAGGCTCATTTCGGCGAAAGCGTCAGAGTCGAAGGCAGCAAACACGCCTTGTCGCGACAGGCCGAGACACGCACGCGAATCTCGAACTTGCCGGGCTCGGCCTGCACACGGCCACGGATCGTGAGCTTGCCCTCGTGGATGTTGTACTTGCCGAGCATGTCGTCCGTCGCGGTCGTCGAGGCAGGGAACTCCAGCGACGCATCGACCTTTTTCCCGTCGCGGAGGGCTTCGATCACCGTGGCGGAGTCCTGCAATCCCTTGTTGCCCACATCCTGAGCGTAAATGTGGTAAGGCGCATCGACGGCGATCGTGATCGTGAAGGGTTGCGAACCGCCGGTCGAAGGCTCGAACACCACGCTCGCCTTCACGACATCCGCGGAGAACTTCGCCCCCTTCGCGGGTTCCTTTCCCGGCACAAGCGGTTGCAGCTTGATCGGGGTCGCATCGCCGGAGGTGTCGAGATCGCGATCGAGGGCGAGCGCCATCAAGGGCGAACTACCAGGGTTCATCTTGAGCACGCCGGCGAACTGCTTCAGGAGCTTCCGGGCGTGTTCGCGAAAGACCGGATTCTCCGCCCTGACCGCGAGCTTGAGGAGCACGAGGGCCGCCATGCCGTTGCCCGAGGGCTGCGCCCCGTCGTAGCTGTCCTTGGAGCGGGCGAAGAGCTTCTCGTGGTCGTGGGCGGTGAAGAAGTATCCGCCGCGCTCGGTGTCGCCATACCACTTGATCATGACGTCAGCGAGGACCTTCGCTTCGTCGAGCCAGCGTCGCTCGCCGGTGGCATCGTGGAGGGCGAGCAAGCCGTGGATCAGGAAGGCGTAGTCATCCAGGAAGGCGTTGATCTTCGCGGTCGGCTTCTCTCCGGGTCGGGCGCCGTAAACGCGGAGCAGCCGCCCTTCCCCGTTTCGCAGGTTCGCGAGCAGGAACTCGGCGGCCTTCACGGCGGTGTCGGTCCAGGCCTTTTCGCCGAAGACCTTGCCCGCGATGGCGTACGCTGCGATCATCTGGCCGTTCCAGCCCGTGAGAATCTTCGTGTCGAGGAAGGGGCGTTCTCGCTTGGATCGCACCTCGAGCAGCTTCGCCTTGATCGGCCCGAGCCTCTTGAGCAGGTCCGCTTCCGTGGTCTTGAGATCCGCTGCGATCTCGCTGAGCGGCTTCGGCAGGCGGAGCACGTACTCCTTCTTCTCGAAGTTCGGTTCGCCGCCCGCGTAGACCTTGCGAAGCAGGTCAAATTCCTCCGCGTCGAGGGCGGCCTTCAACTGGTCGAGCGACCAGACGTAGAACTCCCCTTCCTTGCCGTTGCTGTCTGCATCCAGCGCGGAGTAAAAGCCCCCCTCGGGCGAGGTCATTTCCCGCTTCACGAAGCCAAGCGACTCTGCCACCACGCGGCGGTAAAGCGGATCGGGCTTGATCCGGTAGGCTTCCGCGTAGAGTTCGACGAGCTGGGCGTTGTCGTAGAGCATCTTCTCGAAGTGCGGCACGGTCCAGGTTCGCTCGGTGCTGTAGCGATGGAAGCCGCCGCCGAGGTGATCGAAGATTCCCCCCTGGGCCATCTGGCGAAGGCTGAGTTCGAGATCCTTCGCCACGGCTTCTTGCCCCGGTTTGCGGGCCTGGTTCAGCAGCAGCATGGAGACGGAGACGCGTGGGAACTTGGTGTGGTCGAACTCGCGACGCTTCGAGCCGATGCCGCCCCAGATAGGATCGGTATCGTGGGCGGCCACGGCCCCGGCGACGAGCGTGCGGTCCAGCGGCGTGAGCACCACGAGTCGGCCGCTGCGCTCGAGTTCTTCCTTCGTCATCCCCGCGATCTTGTCGGCCTGTTCGAGGATCTCCTTCCGCTTGTCCTTGTTGAGATCCATCACCGTCTTCAGCACCGTGTCGAAGCCCATGATCTTGCCGCTGGGCACCTCGCGGTCGGTGGGCGGGATGTAAGTGCCTCCGAAGATCGGCTTGCCCTCGTGGGTGAGGAACATCGACAGGGGCCAGCCGCCCGACTGACCGGTGGTTTGCAGGGCGGTCATGTAGATTTCGTCCACGTCCGGGCGTTCCTCGCGATCCACCTTGATGCAGACGAAGTTGTCGTTGAGCACCTTCGCCACGTCCTTGTTGGCGAACGATTCACGTTCCATCACATGGCACCAGTGGCAGGAACTGTAGCCAATCGAGAGGAAGATGAGCTTGTTCTCCTTGCGAGCTTTCTCGAACGCTTCGGAGCCCCACGGGAACCAGTCCACGGGATTGTGGGCGTGCTGAAGGAGGTAAGGGCTGCTCTCTTTCGCCAGGCGATTCATGGGGCCTTTCTCGATGCCCTTCGGCTCGGCAGCGCTGAGGATCGCGGACAGGGACAGTAGCGACGAGATCGCCAGGAGGAAGCGGCGAGTGGGGGAAAGGTGCATCGAGAAACCTCGGGTGGGTGCAGCGTCATGCGGCGAGCGGTAAGGCAAAAGACAGGAAGAGATTTACCACGGAGTCACAGAGATCACAGAGACCAGATTAAGAGAAAGCAGGGTGGGGGAATTCGATTTCCCGACGAACACTTTGAAACGCTCACGTTCGCCAATCGACAGGCACCCACCTCTGATGCGTTTTCTCCCTCTGCACTCTGTCTCCTCCGTGACTCTGTGGTGAGTCTCTTGCTTCGACTCGCCAGAGAGACATTATCGATGTTCGGGACAGGAGTGCCAGAGATTCGTTGCGATTGATACAATCGTCACCACCTTCCCTCTCCCTTCAGGAGCACTGCCATGAATGTTCGTCGATGGGGACTCTTCTGTGTACTCGTGGCGATGTCGTCGCTGCCTGCGGCTGCGGACGAGCTATCCGACAAGCAGAAGGCGGCCGCGGTCAAGAACTTGAAGTCGGCGGGCCTGAGCAACGTCACCACCGTGGAGAGCGCAAACTTCATCGTCTGCGTTTCCCTGCCGGAGGCGAAGGCCAAGGCGATTGCGGAGAGCCTGGAAAAGGTGAGCGTGACGGCCAAGAAGGCGTTGCAGTTCGAGCCGAACGAGGAGCCTTGGAAGGGGAAGCTGACGGTGTACATTTTCGACGATCGCCGGCCATTCCAGATGTTCATGCTCCAGGTGGCAAAGCAGCGGTCGTCGGATCCTTACCACATTTCGGTGAGGTCCGATGTGCCGTTCATTGCGAGGGGAATCGAGGTGGGGAAGAAGCCGACGGACGCGGAGACGACGGCGGACGCGGGCAAACTGGTGGCTGGGGCGCTGCTGGGAACGAAGGCGGGCGCGACGACGCCGCTGCCAGAGTGGATCCGTTTCGGCTTCGGCCGTGCGGTGGTGGCCCGTGCGGCGGGACAGGGTTCCAGGCCATTGAACGACCTGAAAGCGAAGGCCAAGGCGGCCGTCACCGCCCGCCCGCCCGCGCAGGCGGAGGACGCCTGGGCGAGCGGCAATGAGATCGTGGACACGAGCCTGATGGATTACCTGGCCTTCGGGCCGACCGCGGCGGCGAACTTCCCGAAGTTTCTGACGGCCCTTCGCCCCTCGGAGAATGGCGACGCCCCAAGCATGGATCAGGTGCTGATGACGATGACGTGGACGAAGGAAGATCTCGACAAGGTGTGGAAGAAATACGTGATCACGGGGAAGTGAGGTGGTTTGGGATTGTGGCACCAGCGAAACCCTGATGCCACATTTCCAGGCTCGAGAATCCGGTCCGATGCGGTCTCACGCTCCCGCGGTGGCTCGCGAGGCCGCCTTCACGGGCGACACGAACCATTCGGGTGTCACCAGCCACATCAGTTCGCCTTCGCCCTTGGCCGGTGCGTCATCGAATTCGACGCACACAGCCGCGGCCTTCGCCAGCGGCAGGCTGCCGGCGCGAGCGCCGATGAGCCATTCCGCGTAAGCTCCCAGTTCCGGCATGTGGCCAACAATTGCGACATTGTCCATTCCGAGCTCTGCGAGGAACTTCGACAGCTTCCGCGGCCGAACACGCTCGGGGGTTAGCAGGTTCGACGCGATCACGTCCGGCAGTGTCGGCTTCAGGATCTCAGCCAGTTCCGTCGCGGTCTGGTGAGCCCGGACATAAGGGCTCGAAATGATCGCGCCCAGCTCGATCCCCCTCACACTCAAGGCCGCAGCCAGGGCCTGAGCCTGTTCGCGACCGATCTCCGTCAGGCCACGATCTTCATCCGTCGCCGCTTCATTCTTGGCGACGGCTTCCGCATGGCGGATGAGATAAATACGCATTTCCGATCTCTCCTGGTGTCGTTCATTGGGCTCAACGCCAAGCTCAAAAAGCCAATCAGGCCGCGCGGATTCACAAGAACCTCACGTGCGCACCCTTTCGAGCTCAGGCGTAGACTTCTAGACTAGAGGAGATTGATCGGATTCTCCACTGTGAATTTGGGGAATTGCTGCGAACACTGTCCCTAAAGTAAGCGAACCTTCGATGAAGCGGAACGAAATCCGAAATGTCGCCGTGATTGCCCACGTCGACCATGGCAAAACGACGCTGGTAGACCAGATGCTTCGGCAGTCGGGCCTGTTCCGATCCGAGGAGCTGGACAAACTGGTGGGCGGCCAGCACGGCCTGATCATGGACTCCAATGATCAGGAACGCGAGCGAGGCATCACGATCCTGGCGAAGAACTGCGGTATCCGCATCGGCGATACCAAAGTGAACCTGATCGACACCCCGGGCCACGCGGACTTCGGCGGCGAGGTCGAGCGAATCCTGAAGATGGCGGACGGAGCCTTCGTGCTCGTCGACGCTGCCGAGGGCCCGCTGCCCCAGACGCGATTCGTGCTCCGCAAGGCGTTCGCCTCGGGGCTCAAGCCGATCGTCATCATCAACAAGATCGACCGGCCGGACGCCCGCATCGACGAAGTTCACTCCTTCATGTTCGACCTGTTCATTGAACTCGGTGCGGACGACGACACGGCGAACTTCCCCGTCATCTACGCCAGCGGTCGACAGGGCGTGGCGACCACCGACATGAATGTGGAAGCGAAGGACCTGCGGCCGCTCTTTGACGCCATCATGGAGAAGGTGCCCGCCCCGGACGTGGACGTTGACGCGCCGCTACAGATGCAGGTGATGGCGCTGTCTTACAGCGAGTTCGTCGGCAGGATTGTCGTCGGCCGCGTCTTCGCGGGGAAGATCCGCAAGAACCAGAAGGTCACCGTCGTCCGCCAGTCGGATGGCACCACCTTCAACGATACCGTGGTGCAGGTGCTCGAATTCGAGCGGCTCGCCCGCAAGGAAGTCGAGGAGATCTCGGCCGGCGACGTCTGCTCGATCGTGGGGCTCGACGAAGCCGAGATCGGCGACACCATCTGCGAGTTCGAGAAACCCAATCCCCGGGCTCCGCTGACGATCGACGAACCGACGCTCGACATGATCTTCCGCGTTAACGATTCCCCCTTCGCGGGGCTGGAAGGCCGGCCGCTCACGAGCCGGGAACTTCGCGATCGACTCGAGCGAGAACTCCACCACAACGTGGCCCTTCGCGTGCGGCCCGGCGATCGCGAGAGCGAGTTCATCGTCAGCGGCCGTGGCTTGTTGCACCTGGGCGTGCTGCTGGAAACGATGCGCCGCGAAGGCTCGGAACTCGCCGTGGGCAAGCCTCGCGTGATCCTCAAGGAGATCGACGGCAAGCAGCATGAGCCCTTCGAGTATCTCGTCGTCGAGGTGCCCAACGAGCACACCAGTTCCGTGATGCGCCTGGTGCTGGAGCGCCAGGGCGAGTGCGTGAAGATGGAAGGCGGCATGGGCAACTCGGCCCACATCGAATTCCACATCCCCGCTCGCGGCCTGATCGGCTTGCGGACTCGCATGCTGACCGGCACGCAAGGGACGGCGATCATGCACCATAACTTCCTCGAATACCGCCCGCTGAAGTCCGGCATCCCCGGCCGGGCCAACGGTGTGATGGTGAGCATCGAGACGGCCAAGGCCACCGCTTATGCCATCGAGGATTTGCAAGAGCGAGGCATGCTCTTCGTCTCGCCGATGGAGTCGGTGTACGAAGGGCAGATCGTGGCCGAGAACAGCCGCGACAAGGATATGGGCGTGAACGTGACTCGTGAGAAGAAGCTGACCAACATGCGTGCGTCCGGTTCGGACAAGGTCGCCCGCCTCAAGCCGCCACTGACGTTCTCACTGGAAACGGCTCTGGAATACATCGACGACGACGAACTCGTGGAGATCACGCCGAAGGCGGTCCGCATGCGAAAGCTCATGCTCAAGGAAGGCGACCGCAAGCGCTTCGAACGCGGGCGCGTCTAAGTCAAGTCGCAACCAACTGGCGAGCGGGGGATGTCATTCCCCCCTCGCTCACGCTCGAAGTCCCCGCTCATATCGCTTGCTTCAGAATGCGTTCCATGTACTGGCGGACTTCGCCGATCGCAGCGTTGACCGCCAGATGCGCGTTCGGCGGGCCCTGGGGTTGCGGGCGAGCGTCCACCACCAGCATCCCACGGGTGAGGATGCCATGCGTTTCAACATCCACCAGGAGCGGTTGCGTCGTAAGGCAACCGGGCAGCGCCAGGGCTGCGATCCCGAGGACATCCTTGAGATAGAAGCCCTCGATGCCGTGAAGATTGGAACTGGCGCGGATCCCGAAGGGCACGATCTTGCGAAGAAACTGGCAGGTGCGTGAATCGGGGTTCGGCAGTTCCAGCAGATCCTTCGGCGACAGCACCAGACGGCGCGTGACGTCCAGGGGAATAATGGTGGGGTGCAGTTCCGACCTCAGAACCCGTCGAGCGGCTGTGGGGTCAAGCGAGAAGTGGAACTCCGTGGTCGGCCCCGCGTTGCCGGGCTCGCGCCAGGTGCCGCCGACGATAATCGTCTGGTCGAGCCCTGCAGGCAGGGCCGGATCGCGATCGAGTGCTGCGGAGAGCGTGGTGAGCGGCCCAAGGCAGATAAGCGTGACCTGCCGGGGATGCTCACGGATCACATCGCAGAGCACTTTGTCCGCGGGATGCAGCGTGTGCCGGGTGGCGGAGGGGAAATTCGCTCCGCCCAGGCCGTCCGGCCCGTGCAGCGCATGGCCGTTCGCGTCATACTTGACAGCGATCGCCGCGGCCGTGCGAGGCCACTTGGGCGGGTCGAGCACGTCCACCAGCGTGTGGATATTCGCAGTCGCCTGCTCCGCCGAGACGTTGCCCGCCGTGGGAATCAGGCCGACGACGTCGAAAGTCGGATCGCCCAGGGCCAGTGCGACCGCGAACGCCGTGTCAATGCCCGGGTCCGCGAGTATGACGATCTTGCGTGCCATGGGAACCTCTTCGTAAGACAGGCTTCTCGACTGTCCAGGCAGGATCCTGCGAGGCGTTCAAATCGATTCGCTTGCCTGAGCCGTGAAGGAGTTTCATGAAGGCAGGCCGGAAACCTGCCCCACGGAAAGTCCCGCCAGCACCGCCATCGCATTACCAGACTTCAGCGATTCGTTCGCTTTCTCGACGCCATCCCTGAGCGTCCTCACGGCCTCGGCGGCCCAGAGCGCGGCGGCGGCGTTCGCCAGCACGATCTTTCGGGCAGGGCCGTCCACGCCCTCCAGGATACCACGAATCACCGCCGCACTCTCCACGGGTCCGTTCACTTTCAAAGACGTGATCGACACTTCGCCAAGTCCGAAATCCGACGGAGACCACTCGCGCGTCTCGTACTCCTCGCCGCGAACGATCTTCACGGTCGTTGGTGCGGAGAGGGAGACTTCATCAAGGCCGTCCCGGCTGCAAACGAGCACCGCCTGCCGAACGTCGAGTTCCGCGAGAGCACCCGCGAGCACGTCCAGCAGTTCCGGTTTGCCGACGCCGAGAAGCTGGTAAGGTGCACTCGCCGGATTGGCGAGCGGGCCGAGCAAGTTGAAGAGCGTGCGAATTCCCAGCTTGCGGCGAAGTTGGGCGACGTGAGCCATACCGCCATGAAAGTGCGGCGCGAAGCAGAAAGCGAAACCGACTCGCTCCAGGCACTTCTGGGCCCAGTCGACCCCAGCCTCGATGGGAACGCCAAGTTCGCGAAGAACGTCGGCACTACCCGAGGTGCTGGAGACGGCGCGATTGCCATGTTTCACGACCGGCACGCCCGCGCCGGCCGCCACGAGCGCCGCCGCCGTGCTGATGTTGAAGGTGCCGCTGTCGTCCCCGCCCGTGCCGCAGGTATCCAGCACCGGCCCGGAGACCGGCACAAGTCGGACCATCTGCTCGCGAAGCACCCGCGACGCCGCGGCCACTTCACTCGCAGACTCGCCTTTGAGCCTCAAGGCCGTCAGGAACGCCGCCGCCCGGGCCTCATCCACCTTGCCAGCGACGAGATCGCGAACCGCATTCGTCATGAGCGCCGGGTCAACGTCCTCCCGGCGAAGCAAGCCGGAGAACACCTCGGGAAACCACAGCGGGGCAGGAAGTTGCACGCGAACGAGCTCCGCAAGAAGTGGCGGGGGAACAGGCCGCCTCTCCTGAAATGGTATGCTTCCAACCTGGAAATGGACATTTTCGACTTTCCTCGTGAACAACTGTCGATTATACTCCCTTACACCATGGACGGATGTTTTCGTCCTCGTCCCTCTCCTTGCAAGGAGCACAATCGTGACCCAGACACCGCTCACGGCGAAGCAAGAACAGATTTATCATTACATCCGCTCTCACATCGAAACCAAGGGTTTCCCTCCCGCGATCCGAGACATCTGCGATGCGTTCAGCATCGTGTCGCCCAACGGCGTGATGTGCCATCTGAAGGCGTTGCAAAAGAAGGGCTACATCAATCGCGTGGAGAAGCGAGGAACGCAACAGAGAGCTCAGGCACGGGGAATTACAATTCCGGGCGTCTCCGCGGGCGGCTTCACCCTGCCTCTCAAGGGCGTGGTCGCCGCCGGCGTCGCGATCGAGGCCGTGGAACAGGACGACCATCTGGACATTCGCGATCTTTTCGGAAGCGGCGACCTCTTCGTCGTCAAAGTCAAAGGCCGGTCGATGATCGACGGCCAAATCGCGGATGGCGACTACGTGGTGATCCGCAAAAGCGACAATTGCGACAATGGCGACACGATCGTGGCCATGGTGGACAAGGCGATGACGCTGAAAAAGTACAATCGCAAGAAGGACCAGATCCGCCTCGAGCCGATGAACTCCACAATGGAACCCATCGTGGTCGATCCTTCCCGGCAGGATGTGTCGATCCTCGGCAAACTCGTGGGCGTGATCCGGAAGTGCTGACCGGCGACTGGCGCACGATCGTCGGTTTCACCATCGATCACAGTCGCTTTCGCTGATCTCAGGAGTTCTCGGGAGTATTCGCATCGATGTCCCGCCTACTCTCCGCTCTGATCACCGGTGCCTCGGGTGAGATCGGCCATGGGCTGATCGACCGACTGACGACCGTGCCCTCGGCATCCGTGATCACGCTGGATCTCAATCCCCTGCCTGCCGAGGTCGGATCCCGAGTTCGGTATCACTACTGCGGAAGCATCCTTGATACGCAACTTCTCGACCGCATCCTCGCGGAGTTCGAGGTCGATCGCGTCTTCCACCTGGCGGCCCTGCTCTCGACGCGAAGCGAGTTCGCACCAGCTTTGGCTCACAAGGTGAACGTCGAGGGGACGCTGAACCTGCTGGAATTCGCTCAAAAACAAGGAGAATCGCACGGCCGTCCTGTGCGATTCTTCTACCCCTCCAGCATCGCGGCCTACGGCTTGCCGAGTCTTGAAGCCAAGAACGCAGTGGGCAAGGTTCCCGAGGACGACGACAACACGCCGACGACGATGTACGGTGCCAACAAGCTCTATTGCGAACACCTGGGCCGTTACTATGCCCGGCACTACAAGCAACTGGCGGCGGAACCCGCGGGCGGCAAGGTCGACTTCCGCAGTCTGCGGTTCCCCGGGTTGATCTCCGCGGTGACCGTGCCCAGTGGCGGCACCTCGGACTTCGCTCCGGAAATGCTGCACGCCGCCGCCACGGGCAAGCCCTACGTCTGCTTCGTGAGGCCGGACACGCGGATCCCGTTCATGGCCATGCCGGACGCGGTGGAGGCGATCCTGAAACTGATGGAAGCTCCACGAGAATCCCTGACGCGAACGGTGTACAACGTCGGCGCCTTCGCTGCGTCCGCCACAGAAGTCGAGGCGATCGTGCGAGCCGCCTTTCCCCACGCGGAGATCACGACCAGGGTCGACGCCAAGCGACAGGGCATCCTCGACACCTGGCCCGCGGACGTCGACGACAGCGCCGCCCGCCGCGACTGGGGCCACTCCCCGAGGTATACGCTGAAGTCGGCCTTCCAGGAGTATCTTCTGCCCCAGGCCCTGGGCCGATGATGCAAGAGACGGCTGCAACAGAGCCGTTGCCGTCGAAGAGTCTTCGAGGAGCTTCCTGGTAAAATTGGTAGAACCAGGGCGTCCCAACTGTTTGCGACTCCGTCTGCTCTTTTTTGTGGCCGTATGGTTTTCCGAGCGTGTTGCTCCGCGGTTTTATCCCTGGCAGTCGCGTGCCATCGCTTCTTGACCTCAGTAGGATGATTGAACCAGCCCTCCAACCCACTGCGAACGCTCATGGCCTCTGCAAAGACCGTCCGACATCCGAAGGGGCATGTTCACCCCGACCCCGAAGCGGGCCCCAGTGCCTGCGGGTTTGTCCAGGCCGTCGTGGATTCGTCCGTCGGGGCCAAGCTCTCGGTAGCCTTCACGGGGCTGGCGCTCGTCGGTTTCGTCATCGGGCATCTCATCGGCAACCTGAAGATGTTTCAGGGGCCTGACTCGATCAACGCCTACGCTTACTTCCTCAAGCACAGCCTCGGCGTCCTCATCTGGATCGCCCGTATCGGCCTGCTCGGACTGTTCCTGTTGCACCTGTCGCTGGCTCTGCGGTTGAGCTTTCGAGCTCGTGCGGCCAGGCCGGTGAAGTATCAGTACTCCCGCTCTGTTCAGGCGAAAGCCGCCAGCAGATTCATGATGCAGACAGGCATCGTGATCCTGGCGTTCGTGCTTTTCCATCTCGCCCACTTCACGTTCGGCCTGGTGCAAAATATCGACTACAAGGACGCCCGGGGTTACCACGACGTCTATCGCATGGTCGTGAACGGCTTCACAAACCCCGTGATTTCGGTCTTTTACATCGTGGCCCAGGTCGTCCTGTTCCTACATCTTCGCCACGGCATCCCCAGCACGATCCAGACGCTCGGCATCAAAAGCGCTCGGTGGTCTCGCCCCATCGACCTCGCGGGGCTGGCGATCGCGGCGGTCGTCCTCGTGGGCAACGTCGGCATCGTGATTGCCGTATGGGCGGGTGTCGTTCATTAGTCGTGGTGCATCGATGGCCGTTCTGCCCATCGTCCGCTACATGCTGCCTTGCCGTAAGGTTCGTGTCGACGTTACCGATCGACTACGTGTGATCATTGACGGGTTGTTATTTATGAAGCATCCATTCGTTTGATGATCCCCCGTACCCGCTCTTGCACGAGGAGTTATGTGTTTTCCTGGCTTTGACAGAAGGAAGAGGTGCCGGACTTGGCCAGATTGTTTGCACCACGAGTGTGAGTGGGGACAAGATCTCCGAGACCCCGAGGCGGCTGATGACTTTTCCTGGTGACCCTCTGGATGTGCAAGGGTTTTCTTTCCGAATTCGGGACTGCTGATTCCCCGGAGCAGGTCTGTATTCGTTGCAGTTCTGGTATAATGATGTCATGCTGGAAGAACGTCCCTTGCGGTTGAGGTGACCGATGCCCGCACCAGAAATGAACGCCGGTTTCCACATGCACGAGGAGTTCGTTTGCGAGGCCATTCCAGGCCCTGGCTTTCCTCGTGGCCCTGTTCTTTCCAAAGGGCGAGATGCGGGGTTATCCGTCATGGATGTTCCCGTTCCTGGTCCAGTGAAGAGCTTCGCGACGGACCCTGCGATTCTCGCCTTGATCGAGGAGTTGAGTTGGCCGAGCGCCTGAGCACCGCAAGGCACCCAAGGCAAGCTTTTGTTCAAGCTCTGGAATTACTGCAATCCATGACTCCGTGTATTGATGATGCTGGATTGCA